>Ga0118677_10000079_pt2 | contig 81558 bp, 138 predicted proteins | sample AliMusrvi5mmetaG_FD_86154 | JGI IMG/M metagenome (GOLD analysis project Ga0118677, IMG submission 86154)
GCAAGTGGCCAAACATGTCGATGATTTGTGTGGGTGTAGCGTCGGTGGCAACGTCGTAATCCTTGGGTGTGCCACCAAGCAACTCATCTCGAACGCATCCCCCCACTAGGTACGCCTTGTGGCCGAATGATGAAAGTCTTTGGATAATAAAAACCGCAAAATCCCGTGCTGTCCTAGGCGTAACAGGAGACAGCGAAAATGTCATTTCTACCGTGTTTGCTGGCATATTGTCGAACCTCCATCATAAAAGTGCTGCGTATTTCAAGAACTTTGTTAATCCAGTCCACGCCGACTTCGCTATCGGCGGCTGGAACCGTGATTATCATCCACGGAGACGACAAAAGATGATCGTGTGTGGATTTAAAAACCGGCCCTTGCCGAATCAATTGCTGGCGAATATCGAACATGTCCTTGGTATGGCTCGGCTTCCCATGGCTGACAATTTCAAAGGTATTTTTATCAAACAGAATCGAAATTTCCGGACCGATTTCTTGGTCATCCAGGAATGCGCACCCATTTTTAATAATGTATGGCATTTTATTCTCCGTCGTGTGGGTCATCGCAGGGTGGGCAATAATACTGGTTGCCAAGCACCATTCGCTTTACACCACATTGTGGGCAAATTCGCCCGTTAATCATGTGCATGTACGCAACACAACCTTCTCGTGTTGCGGACTGGGCTACCACAGTTTGAAGGCCCCAATCCATCACCAAGAATTCGCCTTTGGAGCCACCAATGATGCTGCACTCATCGGGATTGATAAACCCGTCAGCCCATTTTGGGGCAGTTTCGGTGTATTCTGCTATCACCCTATTTGGTCCCCCATTTGCTGCGTTTCGTGCGCGAATCTTTGCCAAGCTGCGAATTTTGGTGGCTGAGCTGGTTTCGCGGTTAGGATTGCTGGACATTTCGTTCTCCTATAAAACCATTTTACCACACAGAAATATTTGGTGTCAAGCCCATATTCGAAGAGCACTGCGAACAGCCATCAAAATTTTGCCAAGGTTGTTTTCGCCAACCCCATCTACAACACCCCAAAAGTTGTCACCCCAAGGGGCAAACTCTGTTATTTCATAGTCACCCGAGGCTTCTAAAATTGCAGCCAGATCCTTGTTTTGTGAAAACTTGGCGTAAACCACATCAAACATTATTCTAAGTTTATTGCAATTCCAATCCGGCCTTAAATGTTTTAATTTCTTACCCAGACGCTTGACTTTTCCAGGGGCGGGGGTGCTGATGACTTGGAGCTTCTCCTCTTGGTCAGTAGTTTTAGCCCAAACATACGCATGCTCGGATGATAGGAAAATGGTTGAACAATAAACCACGGTGCAAGGATAAAAATTGCTTCCCTCTGGGAAATCTACAAGCCCGTTAGGACCATGAAACGCTACACTCATGCTTTGTTTTTGATGTGTCTGCCCTGTGATTTTTTCTCGGTTAGATTGTCCCAGCTAAAAGTCTTAGCATCGGGGTCTGACCGAAATGATGGCCTGATTGTGCTAGCTGGACGCGGAGCCACTAGATTAAAAGTTTCACGCGGAATGCCAACACCACGATACACCCCATGAATGTCCCAATCCGGTTTGGCTTCTTTTTCGATATAATGACGGCTGCAACCCCACACGCCATTTTCGTCCACTTTCACAACTTTAACGATGACACCGGCAGGAGTGTCATAATAACCTGGTGTTATTTCAGCTAACATTGTTGTTGTAATCTCCTGGTATGTACAGCCTGGTTTCGATGGCAAGTGTAGTAAGTGCAGCCGCATTGTTGCGACCAGTTTTTTTCATTAAAGTTCTGCGGTAGCTTCTTACTGTAGTAACAGCAATTCCAGTGTTATCTTTTCCGTTATCCAACAACGGGCCTATGTCTTTATTTTGTTTACCTTGGGCAATCAACCTTAAAATTTGCAATTCACGGTTGGATAAAAGCCCAAGAATGGATGGCGTTTGAACACCACGATATTCATCATTATGGATGTGTCCGTTCAATGTGCTGGCAACATTAGGGCTGATATATGAAGCGCCTCTAGCAACATCACGTAAACATCCGGTGAATTCCACAGCACTGCAACTTTTTAAAATGTATCCGTGTACACCAGCTTTAAAAGCTTTTACTACCACCGATTCATCATCAACCGACGACAATACCACTATGCGAGTATCTGGCAAATGTTTAGTTACTTTGGAACAAATTTCAACGCCAGTGATACCGGCATTGGCCATTTTGATACCGGTGACCACCATCGGTGGGCGAAGCTCCATGATCATTTTTATCGCTTGCGGCCCATCATCGGCCTCCCCCACGACACGAAAATCGGGGATGCTTTCAATAATGTTTTTAGTGCCTTCTCTAACTAACCGATGGCGTTCTATGAGACAAACATCCATATTGTGGTTTTCTCCTAATTGATCAAACTAGCCAGAAGTGGGCGATGTTCTTCTACCACCATATCTAACCGTATTTCTGAAATCGAAAACCAGCGTGTTTCTCCCCCAGTTAAATCATCCGACACAGTAGGTTCTCCACTCACGTAATCAGCGGTATATAGAACAGTCATGATTTTGTCTTGTTCTAAACGAAACCGCCAGTCATCAACAAGAAAGCTGCCAACATACCGCATGTTGGTAACCAGGCATTTTATTTCTTCCATTACTTCACGAGCACCGGCATCTTCTATGTTCTTATCGGTGGCATCAACCATGCCGCCAGGAAACCGAAACAAAGGCTCGTTTCTTCTTCGAACCAACAGATATTGGTCATTCTTACGTACAGCAACATCTACGGCAGGGAAAACGTGGTAAAACTGATTGGCAGCGTTGTAAATGATACCAGCCCGAAATGCTTCTGTGGCGGCAACATTTTCAACTGAATCAGAACTAACGCGTTCCAAATCAAACTCAATTATTGGTAAGCGGCCACCATTTCTGATATAAACGGACGGGTTGCTACTGTATAGCGTAACTGAACCAGCCGGGAACTCGTAAAGGGCCTTTTCCAAATTTTCTACCCAATCAGTATCATACCGAGTATCACTAATTCGTATCACGTCCATGCCAGGGAAAGCTTCCCTGATCATTTCTTTACGAAATATAAAATTGAGCGGGTTGCGGCGAGTCGTAAACCCATCTGTCAGGACAATAACAACAGTTTGGTGCTTGGCACGAACTGATTCGATGAGATTAATATGCTCTTTACGTAACTTGAATGTTTGGAATCGACCTATTATAACGCCATATGCAGTTGTGTTGTCAATGGTGGATGTGAGCATGAACTATTGTAACACACTGCAACGTGTTTCGTCAAGGGGTGTTTAATTTTACAACGGGTTTACGCTGGTATTTGATCCATCATCCCCATAATTTCAGTTACAGCACTTATATGGGAATCCGAGGTAGATGGGTCAGCATTCATATCCAACAATAGTTTGTTGACCTTTACACGGACGTCATGGATGGTGTTGCGGAGGCTGGTATTTTCTGTATCCAGCTCGTAGGAAAGATTGTCGTTCATTACACCGATATTTAGGCTGATAAAACGAGTTCTTTTACCAGCGTAACATTGGACAATTCGGTTTGCTTGGTGGGAGGGAACTTGGTGTTCTTGGGTGTGTAAATGGCGTGCTTTTTGACTTTGCCACGCATTTCGTAAGTAGTGCCTTCGACAAAAATGGTACCACGATTGGTAATCCACACCAGCTGGTTGCCGTTGGAGTCAACCATACGGTACAAGTATGAAGGGCCAAAACCATTATCGGGCAGCGGTACGATGTTTCCAACGGTTGCTGTGAAATTGAACATGGCCCATTTCTCTTTGCCAGTCTTCTTGTCAGTGGTCTTCGTATCCAAACCGATGTATTCAGACGGTTTGGTGTTTTTGGCTGCGTGTTCACGTTCTGCACGCGCTTCATTTTCACGGCGATAAGCCGGAATCATGCTGGCAGCTAAACCAACCTTTGTATAGTTGATGGTTTCCAGGTGGGCGACCACGCGAAGATTCCAAAAATAATCATTATTGACGTCTTCAGGGAGGTTTTCTGCCCATTCGAGAGTGATAGCAGCAACGTTGACATCATCATCAGTCGGTGTAAACTTATCGCGCAGCTTGCACCATCTGTCATATTCTTTGCCGCGCATCTTCGGCGGATCAAGAAGTTCAAGCACCACACTGCTGGTCGATTGCAGGTCATACTCCATAGCGCTTTTCTTGGATGTAAAACCGATTAAACGGATAATGGCAGCAGAAGCTGTCAACACTTGCATCAGGCCAAAGTACCTGGGACCAGAACCAGAGCTGCCCTCCCAGCCCTCATCAGAGCCGTATATTTCAACGATCTGTGAAAGAATCTCTGCCATGTGAGCTACAAAGTGCGGATCAGCGTGACCCAAAAAATCCTTCAGGCAGGAACGACCAATTTGCTTGAATGTACCATCTTCACGGCGCACGATGTAAGTATCGATGCGTTTACGGTCTGTCTGGCAATGATCGCACCAGTTGGTAGCTTTGCGGAATTGCTGAGGCAGCGCTTTCTCAGGAAAGCCTGGAACAGTACGCAAAATGTTGCCAGCGTCTGTGTGTTCGATAGTAGCAACGAATTCCCAACCATTCAGCTTGGGGCGACCACCGATGATGCGGATGTTGAAGAAGCGGCGAACCAGGAACGGGGTAAACGATTTGCGTTCACGCTGAACACGAGCCTGGGCATCGGTGATGCTTTCGCCTTCCAACAGGTCGATGCGGCACGGCTTGCTGTCGTCATTCAGGTGGTCACGGTCAATCCACAGTTCGAGTTCTTCGCCGACGTGAATGATGGTGATGGGTGGCAGGTCTAATTTGATGGCGCGGTTAGAAAGTTTGCTGATGCGCGATTCCAGAGCAGAGAAGTTGCCTTCCGGAATCCGGTAGATTTTTTCTTCGGGTGCTTCGATTGGCTCTACGTTCATCTCATCCATAAAACCATTTTACCACATCCAAATATTTGGTGTCAATATTCAGCAGTTGATACCGTTCTTTAGCTGTCCCGCTCGTCTGATTTGCGGGGTGTAGCCACGCCGTTTCAGCAGGTCCATGACCTTTTTGGCCGTCTCCGTAAATTCAAACGGATACATCACATGCGAACCGGCCATGTCACAAAGCATGCCGGTGATGATAGTTTTGGTAACGTCGTCGTGTGCCGCAATTTCAGCGGCTATATCAACTTTAGCCATTATCGCAAAATCGCCACCGCTGTATAAGCAAGTAGCACCAATACTGTCACCGCGATTGCTGCATCTCTGCTGCCCATTTTTATCCTCCCAACTCCGCAGCCAAATTTTTGACCAGTAACTTGAACATGGCGACGTCCAGTTCGTCCGGTGGTCGGCCTTCTCTGATAGTCAACCGAGGTCGTCCGTCAACCCCCCATTCACACATGGTGTTGCTGATTCCCAGTGCCTTTAATAAAACCACCACTTCTTCTCGCGTTAGGTGTGAATTTTTCGGGACGGTAAATTGGATGCTAGCCGGGATGCTAATCATTGAATATTTCTACTCGATAGCCCTTCAGAGCCGGGATTTTGCGGACGGTTTCAGTTGTCGGGAGGAACGTCCAATAGAGAATGTCGCCCTCGCTTTGACGTGTGTCGGCCAAATAGAAAGTGGCGTACTCACCGGTTTTACCAAGCATTTTAAAACCGACGTCACAAGCGTCTGGATAAATCTGCTCTGGTCGAAAATCTCCGAGATCAGACGCTTCAGCCGCGAACACGCCGTTCTTGAGGGAAAATCGATCATAGGATAAAATCATAAACCATTTTACCACACCAAAACGTTTTGTGTCAAGTGCCTAGATAGAGCAGAGGAAAACAATGCCCAAGAACAGACATTTCAGGAATGAGACCAGCAGGAAAAAATGGACTTGCCCAGGTCATGAACATGGTGTTCGCAAAACTGTGGTTGGCAAGGCTTGCCCTACTTGCGGGAAAACACGAAAAACAGCTTAGTGGTAATAGGCGGAAAAACATATGTACGCCCATACCAAAAATAGCGCAACCAACCCTAGTATCGCTTGATTTCGTGTCATATTGGCCTTTCGTTTGGTTTATACTTTCGTTTCACTGAAAACTGTAAGGTCGTGATATCATAACCGCGATCTTCCAGCTCTTTTAGCAAGGTTTTGCCAGAAGAAAATTCGATAAAACTCAGTGCTCCATAAAGCAAATGACCGTCCGGTTTACATGGTGAGCCAAATACGATATCACGCTCTCGCTTGTCCCAATAAGCGGTTAGCCAGCCATCATTCCAGCTTTTGCCCCTAATCATAATGAAGAGGAGGTCATTGCCTGTGTTACCGGCACTCCAAACGAAAGCCAATTATGTGCAAACAACATGATTGGTAAACCACCACTCCATGTGATTGGATCAAGGTCCACCGAGGCGTCATCAATTTTGATGGTGGCACGCATTGCGGTCACTTGTTGTTTGGCTTCATCTAGTGTTGCGGCTCCATCGGTATGGTGGGCTTTGCTGCGCAATCGGACCATTTTAACATCATCAACTGCTGGAACTGGCCCTGGCATTGGTGCTTCTTCAAAGATGGCGTAATGGAATCGACCGGTGTACCGGTGCCGTAAAATTAACACAGCGTCCAGTGGTCCCATTGTGTACGTTCCGTCTTCGTTTTTTATCATCATATATTTCGTTCTGCCATTTCTCGTTCGATTCGGGCAATTTCTTTTGGGTCAGGTGGCTCCTGGTGGAATCTGTGACAATAAAGGCACAACCCATACAGGTTGCCGTTTGCCTTTTCCTTGCCGCAATTCCAACAGTAGACTTTCATACCTATCAAACCATTTTACCACATCGAAATATTAGTGTCAAGTACAGTTTTGCCCGTGCACCAAATAACAGCACACGGGCATCTTTATCTTACAACCGATGTGCTGCCATTGTTTGAGGCAAATTGCGAGGAGCGCCAATTTCATATTTGGCAATAAGCTCCCATTTAGACTTATCACGGAAAGGTAAAACCTTGATTTGGCCCAATGGAGCACAAGGAGTAGGACGATCCACTCCTTCCAACATTGACACTAATTTCCAATCAAGTAAAAGCCCTACAATAGTATTGCGTCTAGCAATGTCATTTTCGCTAATGTCGCTTGGCTTGCCGTCGAGAGCGAATAGCTCTTTAAAATGAACAATGAAATAGCGACGTTGCTTGTGGAAAATATGGCATGACTGATATAGCCGTTTTTCGTCTTTGGAAGCAATGCCAATCCTGGATAGTGTTTCTTTTACTTTCAAGAAATCATCGGGGATGGGCAGTTGCACTTCGATCATATCGGTGTATGGATCGTAATTCATAACTAGGTCCTCTTGGAACGGGTTGACCCGCCCTTATCAAAATAATCGCGAATTTGCTGGATCTGGTCATCAGTCAGATAAACCAATGCCCTAGCCGCTTTTCTATAACTCAGGTTGTAAGCTTCTTGGATAAGCTCGATGTTGTCGTTTGACTCTTTCTTTGCCCATTTACCGAACCTTTTACGTCTGCTGATTGTATGAAATAAAAAATCGTGCTGCAAACGAGGGTCTAAGTCTCGATAGAAGTTCATTTCGTTAGCCAACAAAATTGTATCAGGGAATTGGCTCAAACTTCTATTGATCATAAACGGCTTATAAGCCCGTTCATAATCTGGGTCATCGTCAATCAAATGCACCTTAGTGTAATTGAGGGGCATCAGAAAGTCGATCCAATCCTGTTTAGGCTCTTTTTTAGGTTCAGGCTTTGGTTCAGGTTTGGATTTGGGCTTTATCATTTAAACTCACACTCGCTCATAATTTGCGTCATACAGGCAACCGTATTGATTTCCTGGTCGGCCACAAAAGCACATTTGTACTGATAATCAGCGAGAATCAGAACCAATGCCGGAATGGATGCTGGCTGCAGGTGTTCGTACATCGCGTCATAGACTTTCCGGAAAAGCCTGGCCGGATCTTGATCAATGTTAACGGCAACCCATTGGCGCATCGCCGAAAATTCTTTAGCCTTGAGAGCGCCCATCAATTCTTTGATGTCTGCGTCTTTTATGATTGCCAAGATACCAGCATCAATTTTGCCGCCGACTTTGTATTGCTGCAGAATGCCCAGCGTTTCGCGGAAATCCGGAAAATAATGTTGGACAACCTGCGCCACCACTTTACGATCATAATCGACGCCTTCTGTTTTCAAGATGCTTTCAACACGCTTGAAAAAGTTAGCAGCGATAGTTTTGCGTTCTTCTTTTGGAACTTTAAACCTGATTACTGGACACCTGGACAGAATCGGCTTGAGAATTTTGTTTTCAAAGTTGGCTGTTAAGATAAAGCTGGCATTGGATAAAAATTCTTCTATACAGCCGCGCAGTGCCGGTTGCATAGACAAAGCGTTCATACCATCTGCTTCGTCTAAAATCACCAATTTACGCTGGCCATTAAAGCTAATGGTGCTACAAAAATCCGTGATTTTTGTTCTGATAGTGTCGATGTTACCGTCTTTCGACGCATTGACGAGGATGTAAGAGGCGTCCATTTCATCGGCGATGGCACGAGCAACGGTGGTTTTGCCCATTCCAGGTCCACCGGTCATGGTCATGTTTGGAATGACTCCAGTTTGGACCATATCAGCAAATTGCCTTTTCATTGCTTCAGGCAAAATACAATCTTCTATTTTGTGTGGTCTAAACTTCTCGACCCACATTGCATTTAAGTCACTCATTATTTGGTTTTCTCCTGTCCACAACGGTGCAGCAATCACTGCACCGTTTCATATAAAAATGTTAAAGTTAGTCTTCGTTGAATTTTGAACCGGCTTCAGCAGCAACCCAATAGTGAAGGTCCATACCGGCATGACTGAAGCTAGCCAGACCCTTGGCCAATGCGACGTTGTATCCGCCCTTCAAAAGCTTAAAGTTTTCAATCTTGAAAAGCATCTTGCATTTGATTCCGTTAGTGTCACCACCATCGGCGTCCAAGAAATAGTTGTTGCCTTGCTTTTCTTTCTTGTTTTCAGCGCCCAACTTGATGTTAACGCCGTCACTTTCAATCACTAATTCAGAGAGTTGCAAAACGGAAGCCGCCTTTTGAAGCGTTCCGAGATTCTCTTCACTGATGGAAAACTTGATGGTCTGTTCTGGCAGCTTGAGCTTTTTATCTGGCGGAGCTTGGACCATGCCTTGACCGGCATAGTGGTAGGTAACGGACGAGCGGCCACCCTTTTCTTTGATGGTCATGTTATTTTCGAAAAACTGGAAGCTGGGTTCTTTAAACAAGCCAACCACACCCAACCAACCATTCAAATCATAGATGGCAAATTCTTGTGGGATAGTCTCTTGGATTGAAGCTTCTGCATAAATGGTTTTCATCTCTGAAATTGTGCGAAGCTGTGTACCAGGCCGAAACAACAGCCCTTTGTTGATCTGGGCGAAGTTCTTGAGAATGGTAAGAGTATTGGCTGAGAACGTAGTAACGACTGATTCGTCACGCGCCACTGCTGCATTATTTTCTGTTGACATAATTAAATGTGTGTGTCCTTTTTCAAATTTGTAATTACTTTGCGGACTTGTTCCGCTCGTTCTTCCGGTGTTCCAGGCCCAACCCATACGTATGGGACCTGAAATTTATGCAAAAAACCTAACATCAGTGCATCGATAGCCGCACGATAGGCCAACCCCTGCTGTCGCAGCCCGTCATTCCCATTAAATGGTAAAATAGGAAAATAACAAACTAGGTCGTATAGTGCAATGCTTTTTCTAACCAAATGCTCCATCAATTCGGCATCATTGTCAGAAATCACATCAGCTGCTCGATAGTAACAATACGCCAAATGGTCGATTAAAGTTCTATCGAACAATCCATGTGGGTGCTGTTCATCCAAAACTCGCTTCCGGCCAAACATCGACTGTTGGACCTTCCAGCATTCTTCTGGAGTCATCTTGTTTTGGTCTACTTCTACGATACCCAGCTCAGTAAACACGCTCCGAGGAGTAGACTTTATGTACGGCAAGCCCAAATCTTCCAACAGCAGAACAGTGGTTGTCTTGCCTGTACCACCAGTTCCCACGAAACCTACTTTCACGGTTATTTCTCCAATATGATTTCATGGTAACAAGTCCTGCTCACAAAGTGCTAGGCGAACGCAAGTTCGTCATTAATACACAATTGTATCATTGAGTCAAGATATTGTCAACTATAAAGATTACCAAGGCACCTCATCATCAGCAACAACTGGTACGGTAGGATTTTTGGTAACGTGTTCATCCACCGAAGTATATGTCTGGAGAAATGAATCTTGTGTGTCGCTGTCAAAACCGCGAATGCATCGTTTGATTGCTCCAATACGATCCGGCCCAAAAATGGTATAAGCACGGCAAATACTAACCAAACGACGTGTGGAAATAATTTCGGTAACGGAACCGTTGTTGTATCCAATACGGCAGATTTCGGCCCAGCTTGCCAATTTTTTAACGAAGTCATGGTCCACATTTCCGCCAAAAGATTTTAATTTCCCCAATAGTATCTGTCGTTCCACTTCCGAGCAGGGGTAATCATGCTCAATTGTCTCATCAACTCTATCAAGGAAAGCAAAATTAAGGACGTTGGTGCCAACATAACGGCCACCATCGTCGTCTCCTTTTCCCTTTGTATTTGCAGTAGCCATCACATTAAAACCTTTGATGGGGCGAACGACAGTGCCGGATTTACTTAAAATGATGGGTTTGTTTTCAAGAACCGGTTGCAGACAAATTAAAGGGTTTTTGCCGTGGTCTACTTCATCCAATAATAGTGTCGCACCAAGCCGCATGGCAACCGGAACAGGTCCTTCAAAAGGCTCAGTATCGCCGCCTACAAGTCGAATACCACCCAGTAAGTCATCACGATCCGTCTCTTCCGTGACCTGGTAGCGCACCATGGGTTTGCCAGCCACCGCATGCGCCTGTTCAACCATCAAAGTCTTGCCATTTCCGGTATGGCCTACAATGTTTATAGTGTAAAAAAGGCCGGATTCGACGATTTTAACAATGTCATTAAAAGGACCATAAGGCACGAAAGTCGGGTCTACCTCTGGTACACCGGCAAAGAATTCTTTCCCGTCTTTAAGCTTATGAGTTTCCATATATTATCTAGCTTGACACAAACAAGTTTTGTGTGTTGGAATGGTAATATGGTCAGAATTAAACCCAACACCATCGAAGCCACCATTGAAGGCATCAAAGATGACCCAAAATTCACTGAAATATTAAACAACACACTCAATCCCAGGCAAGCCAGGATTATCAAAATGTTGTTTGGTATAGGAACGAGAAAACACAGTTATAGAGAGGTTGGGGCCTCATATTCTATCAGCGGGTCATACGTGGCTTGTATATTTAAAACCAAAATAATAAAAACACTGAAGCCCCGGCTAACATCGGCGGGACTTATGTGATTAGGTCCACGAATCGGCTTAGCACAACCTTTTTAAGTGTCTTGGACGCACTATAACTATGGCACTGTTCCGTTAATGTCTGACCTGTTTTTTCTGCTTCAGTCAACAAGGCTTCTCCACCAGCCACCACATAAAACTCAGTATAACCAGATGTTTGCATAGCTAAACACCGTTCTGTTTTAAACTTTAATTGCAGCGCCTCTTTGCCGCCAATTGCTGTTATTTCTGGTGGACTGGCTACCGAATGCAAAATATCAGTGATATCCTCGCTGTCAGCCACAAAGAACCCGATAAGGTTAACGCCTGTCCGCTGTACGACCAGCTGACGCAGTGCAGTTGCCGGTGAAGCTACTCGCGACTTTCCGGTGTCAATGGCATCTTGAATTACAAAATCACTATGAGTAACACGATCCCGTACCACATATCTAAACTTTTTGGGGTCCATGGTAGTTTGTTTCCCATCAATGTCACAGTATTGGCCACCTGTTGTACCAGCACTATCCGTCAACACTACAACATTTACGATATCCAAACCATAAGCTGCCTTAAACCCAGGAGCCTGCTGCAAAATGCAGGCCATTGTTTCATCTAATGGCGTCCTACGGCCCAGCTTATCGGCTTGTGGCAAACTCCGTTGTTTCATTTGCTTGTTTTGTACAAACATTGCCAATAAATGGAAACAAGCGGTATGGAATTCAGCAGCAGTCATTCGAGACGTTAGCAATACTCGCAGTGCCATGCGGTCTTCCATCCACAGTTCTTGCGGCTTTTTAGAAAATGATTCCGGTATAACCTGGTCTTTATCGTATTCACGGCTGTTAATAGCGAAAACCTCAAATGGAATTCTGGCTTTACGACAAAAATAAGCCAAGCACATAACTTGTTCGATCACACCTCGAATGCTGGATTGCATTGACATTGACCAATCAACATACATCAACAACCCATGGTTTTTGCCTGTGGGTTGCGACATTCGTTTTAGAAAAATGTTGTCGGTGAACTTATAGGCATACAGCCGATTTGTATCGATAATTCCAGATTTTTTGAGTTTGGTATGCTGGCGTTCCCAGGCTCTTTTTTTGCGCTCGAACTGTTGATAAATGAATGAGATAGTATCGCGATTACGAGCTTGGAAAGCTTTTAACTGAGAGAGTGCGCGGCCCATGTCGGTTTCTACTGCCATATGCAACGGATCATGAACTTGTGGATAGTCTGTCACTATATTATGGAGCCTGACTTCGGGTACTTCCAAGTAAAGGGTGTCCAAGCCGGTGGTGATGGCTGAACGTTCAAAGTGTTGGTTTAGGGCATCTTGAGTGGTCGAGGCCGGTGCTTCTTGTTCTTTAGGCTGGCCATCGGTTTCTTCAGAGGGGTCTTCTGAGGCTTCCGAGGTATCTTCCTGGGCTTCTGAATCCTCGTCAGCACCGTCACTACCATTTTGTTCATCAGGCTCTTCGTCTGGGTTTTCTTGGGGTTCCCGAGGTGGTTCTTTGGCTGATTTGTATATTTGGGTAGCAGTTTCAACCACATCATCATAAGTTATGCAGTTATTGACGGCATTAACCAACAATGCCTCCTCTGTAGAAAATGACACACCGCAAACTGGCCCCAGCTTGAAAAATAAATTGATTCGGTCCACCAGAGGCAACTTGTTTGGCTCTTCGTTGCCCATAAATCCAGCTTGAAACAACTCTTGATAGGCACGATTGAAGGTAGCTCGCAAACCAGGGTACTTGTTCTTGATGTATCGTTCTACTCTCGGGTCCTCTACCACATTCAGGTATTGACGGGCTAAACCAGGATTTTTGGGGTCTATTAATTTAGCGGCTTCAGCCCAATTTTTAGGCGTAATGATAGCATGGCCGACTTCGTGGCCAACAAACATATCATAGACGTCGTCTCCGACATTTTGTAAGCACGGTAATACCAGCACTCTGCGGACAACATCAAAAGATGCTGTTTTTGCCTTGCGGTGTTCTACTGACAAGTTTTCAGTGGCCAATAATCTGGCTACCGTACCTTTTACTCCAACGTTAATGCGTTTAGCCATTAATTGACAACCCATTTTATTTTATGATATGATGGACGAGAGAGGACTATGATGTCAGAACTTACAGTTGAAATCCACGAAAATGTGGTGATGTTGGGAACAGAGGACGCTTCGATTCTGGAAATCACATTTCCCACTAGCGGAGATCCGCGATGTGAAATGGTTGCCGGAATGCTTAATGCGCTCGCCCAAGAGTTAAGCACGATGGAAGATGTGAAAATTATCTCCACCCAACAAACAATCGAATAAAGGAAACCATGAACAGACGTAATTTTTTCCAATCAGCAACTCTGACAGCTATTGCCCCGCTAGCAACAGTTGCTGCTGCCAAGCCAGAAACCACGCTTACCGTTGTGGGAAAGGACCGAGAAGTTCACCGGTTTTTAATCAAAAAGGCTGATCTGACACCGGACCAGGCTTTAAACACCACGGTTGAATATTCGGTAATTAAACGTGAGGTTTATCCAGAGCCACATGACAGCCGGTTGAACAATGAATTTATTCAGCCTCCAGAAGGCACATCATTCTTCATGAAGTATGGCGTCAGGGCGCGTCTTCGTTGGAAGTTCATCCCGCGTTATCGTTTAGAACACGTCGGCAATACTGCTATGGTTACGACCTTCAAAAACCCCGGTGTTGACTATACTGATATAGTCAACACCTTCTGGACTGGTATGAACGAAGGCCGCGTCAGTCTGTTAAGGAACCAAACCTGGAGAAAAGCTTACCTATCGGCCTGATGGAAACACTTAGGTCTTAATTTTTGAAAAGTTGTTTTCGGCCACAAACGTAATAACATGGTCGAATTTATCTTGCAATGGTCCACCTTTAGGCGAAATCACAAAAATGTTGGAATTGACACTGACATCTTGCAACAGCTTCAAAAAGTTTTCAATTCCAACATCGTCCAGGCTAGAATCAGCAATTTCATCCAACACCAAAATGTTGGTAGACACGCTGTTTTTCATTCTAGCAATGTCGCGCCATGCGAACAAAGTAGCTAAATCGATTCGTTTTTGCTGACCCAGCGACAATGCAGAATAGCTGGTTTCATCCAAGTGCCGCCGTTTGATCACTTCATTAAAAGTCTCGTCCATCGAAAAGCTGGCAAAGAAGTCCAAATCGTTGATGTATTTGTTAATGAGCTTGCTGATGATGGGTAGATATTGTTTGATAACAATAGTTTTAATGCCGCCGTCTTTTAATAACAGTGCCGCGATATCATAATAGTGTTTTTCTTCCAATTGTTGGGCTTTGAGAGCTTCTATTTTTAAAGCTTCTTTCTCGGTTTCGGCAAGCTGTTGTTCTTCTTCTACAGTTTCTGCCGTTATTGTGTCTCTAACAGCGGCCAGATCACGTTCAAGTCTTTTCACATACTGACGTAAAGCGGATGCGGAATTACGACAGTCTGTAATAATACGTTGCTGCTCAGCAATTTTGCGGCTGATGGGTGCAATTTCGGCCAGACGAGCTTGCTTTTTGATGATCTCAGCTTCCATCTTTTTGAGGCCAAGCTCCAGTTCTTTCAAGCCAGCTGTTTCTTCAGTTATTATTTTCTCACGGTCTTCTGACGAAATTTCACGTCCGCATTGGTCGCAGCCAGTCTTGTCAGTGTAAAATTTAATCTTTTGTTTTTTGGTTCGGGCCTTTTCACGGGCCTTGTCCTCATAGCTTTCCAGCTTTTTAATGCGTTCTTCCACCGCTACAACATCAGTGATTTCTTGGTTTAAAGCTGTCACCGTTTCTTCAGCTGATGTAATGGTTGATTCCAAATCGGCCAGCTTTAAATCTTGCTCGTCGATGGCGTCGCGTAATTTTTGACGTTCTTCTTCGGCCTTACGTTGACTGTTGCGTTTGGTATCGGCTATAAACTTCCGCAACATTTCAGCTTTGGTGGTGTTCAAAGTTTGATTAGTATTGGTCTGTTCCATCCATTCTTTAAGGTCGTCTATGCGTTTTTTCAAAACCTTACTCATAGCGCTGAAGATTTTAATATCCAGCAAATCTTCTACTACTTCGCGCCGTTTCGGATGTGATAGACGCATGAAAGGCTCGAATGACGCGGCACCCAGCACCACCACTTGTTTAAATGTGTTAGCACCGCATCTCAAAATTTTTGTTTCCAGATATTTTTGGAGGTCACCATTAGCAGCATCCTGGTCAAACATTCTACCATTTTCGTAAATTTCGAAGATACCAGGCTTCATGCCACGGCGAACCAGGTAATGACGGCTACCAATATCGAATTCCACTTCAACCAGACAGTTTGAAAGGTTAATGCTGTTGATAAGCTTGGATTTCAACATCTTTGGACGAAATGTTTCATCAAACAAACCATAATAAATCGCATCCACAAAAGTAGATTTGCCCAACCCATTGTTACCGATGATGAGTGTCTTGCTATGAACATTTAACGGGATTTCAATGAAGGTATTCCCGGTAAGCATAAAGTTTTTCCAGCGAGCTGCTGTAAAAATTATTTGCATTTATTCTTCACCTTTTTCAAACATTATTCCATCGCTCAGCCTGAAGGACGCCATTTCAAAAAATTTTTTATCAATTTCCGCTCCGTAACCGCGCCTATTGCGGCTTTTAGCGGATGCCAAACCGGTAGCTAACCCAGCAAATGGCTCCCAAACAATATCACCAACATCAGTGCTGGTATCAATCAACATATTGAACAGTGCCAACGGCTTTTGGTTGGGATGAACAATACCAACATCGTTTTTAATTCGTTCCGGGCCTCTAACAGTTGGGTGCGACCACACATTGGACCAGCCAAACGGACACTTGAACTTGGCTCGCAAAGTTTCCCATTTATCACCTTGCAGCACGGTCTGCCCATCAACACTGAAATAAGGTTTGCCGTCCTGGTTGCCGTGTGTATTAGCGTATTTGGCCATTTTATCAAATTGTTCAGCTGGTGGAAAATACCACATATGATCAGCGGTAAGATATTTTCGTGAAGCAGCATTTTTAACACCACATGCTACATTTGATTCTGATAGAGGCAACCCAGTTCTGATCCATTCCAGTCTCAGCCAGTCTTGCGGTGTTGGGCCATTACCAACCTTAGTTTGGACTTCAGCTTTTCTGATATAATGGGCACACACTTCAGTCACTACCGGAAATTTGCGAATGGTAACCGTATTAATATTACCAGCAAGGTGGCTATGTCCTTTATTCCAAATATTCAACCCGCGATACACCCAACCAAACGACTCCAAAATAGGGTGAACATTCGCCCATCCAATTTCAGTATTCCAAAACCATAAAGTGGTTTGGCTATTACTGGCCTTAGACCATGCATCAATGTGCGGCTGATACCAGTTTGCCAAACTATCGATGGTTGTGTTATCCCAATCAAACTTCACAGCATAAGGACCATCTGATATTATAGCCATTGGTGTCGGCCATGATTTATAGAACTGAAGGGCATCACCTAGTTGTAACACTATTCATTTTTCTCCCTGGTAATTCGTGAAAGATATTTTTCAATCGATCTGGACTGATTTAAAAATTATTTGCATGAGGTTGCCTCTTTTTGATATGTCATCCGCATCGTGCTCCAATCAATTATTTGCATTTCGCCTTCTTCACTTTCTATTATTGCAGTGCAACTTTCCACCCAATCTCCGCTATTGTAATAAAAACCTTTGGAGTATTCTTTTATTTCTGCAGTGTGTACGTGGCCAACCATTACTCCACTGCATCCACGATGTTTAGCGTATGACACAGCGGCCTGGTTAAAATCTTGCAAAACCCCCTGAGCGCTTTTAGTTTTGCGTTTAAGGTAAGCCGACAGTGACCAATAAGGAAGGCCAAGTCTTCTGCGAAACCAATGCAGCTTTTCATTTGACCACAACAGCACATCATAAATTTTCGACCCCAAATGAGCTATAAACGGAATCCGATACAAAACAGAATCAAACTTGTCTCCATGTAACACCAGTATTTTTTGACCATCGAATCTCGTGTAAATGTATTCGTCCACAATGCTGAAGTTTCCCAAAACAACGGGCAAATGATTTCTAAGATCTTCGTCATGATTACCGGGAGTGTAAACAATTTTGACACCCTTTTCAGCCATTTTCGCTAAAATTCTAACAACATGAAATATATCAGAATCCCACGAATTAAAAACCCAAAAGTCAAAAATATCACCGTTTAAAAACACGTATTGTAAGACATCCTTGTCTAGGGCTTTTAAAAACTCAATCAGCAAATTGGTTTTAGACGCTTTGATACCAAAGTGTAAATCCGACATCCAAACAGCATAAGCTTTTATTTTGGATGCACTATTCATTTTTCTCCCTGGTCATCTTCACCAGCCAGCACACCAGCGTGTAATTCGTGAAAGATATTTTTCAATCGATCTGGACTGATGTCCAATTCCATATTATCAACGTAATTGTTAAGAACTGTCAAAGTGTCGTCAGCTTGCAGGGTTTTATCGTCATTGCCATTTTGCATCGTTACGGTGATTTCGTCTAGAATTGAAATATCAGCTGGGTTCACCGACATCAGTTTTTCTAAGTATCTTTCAAACACATAAGGATTGGTTTTGGCAGTTACCATCACCTTAACAAACCGATTATGGAATTTTTCAAAATCAATGCCCATGACGGTATCGGGGTCCACCCCTTTGTCATTGTAAGTTTCTTTAAAGAACATCCGGCCTGGATTTTGAATAAATTTTAAACTGAGATCATTGGTATCAAAGATATGGAAACCTCTGGGGTCATCCATATCGGCAAACGTCATTTCATATGGACTGCCAAGGTAGTTGATGTTGCCAGTAGTGCTTTTATGATGGAAGTGACCCGATGTAACCAACGAAAAACGGTCAAGAACCGATGGATCGAGTCCGTGCTCGCACGTGACACCTCGATACATTTGAAAGCCTTTGAGTTCGAGGTGGCCCATCATCACGAGACAACGGCTGGTTTTCATAACATTCAAACAATGTTCAGCGTTAGAAGGATTGATCCACGGCATCAATTGAATATCGAGACCATCGTATGTTTGAACGGAAGGCTCAGAAAAAATTTTGATATTTGGATAAAGGCCAAATAGCTCACTGGGTGAGTTGACATCGTTTTTGTTTTTGAAGTAGCAATCGTGATTCCCAACTGTGATGTCCATCGTGATACCACGGTCACGAAGACCCTCCAAAAAGAACTTTCTGGTCAAGTTGTACGTGTTGAAATTGATATAACGCCGTCTGTCCATCACATCACCGTGGTGAATAACATGAGTGATGCCATTTAGTTCAAGATGTGGAAAGAAAATGTTGTTGTAGAAATCCTTAAAATATTCAATGAAAAGCGGGTGGTCGTTCCTGCACCCAAAATGGGAATCCGCAATCAACGCTACTTTCATTAAGCATGCCTCACTGAATAGCCGTGGTGAGCTAACTGTTGAGTAGTGTAACCGACATACAGCTTACCAGTCAGTGTGTTTGTGACAACATAAAGCATATACTGTTTTGTCATTTGTCGAGATATTTCTTTCTAGGACGTGGAACGTTCTTAACGATGAATTCAGATTGATAAGCGCGGTTGGAAGCCCAGATGATATCGTCAATAGAAACTTCTTCCACCACGATATCATCCAAAGATTTTTTGGTTCTGGCTTGCCATTCTTGGGCATCTTTAATATAAGGGCCGATGATGTCTTGGATCAAATCACCAAATTCTACTTCTTCGCCGTCCATTACATTAGCCCAAGTTTTATCATCGCCTTCTGGGTCAATGACAATTTTCTTTTTGCCGACACCAGGCCAATTGATGGTAACTTCACCATCTCTTAAAAAGTCGGCAATTGCCTTTTTGCCATCGGCTTCCGTTGGGATTTCAAGAGTTTTTATCCGATAACCAGCAGCATGCACTTCCGCGAAATGCGGATCAGACGTATACGACAGCAACGTTCGGCCATTTTTGTCTGCGGGGTTTAATTTGGCTGTTCTTTCCGATCTAAACAATTTAATAGAATTACCAAATTGACGTTGGATGAGGATTTTCACTGGTTCAAATGCTTTGACTAAATCCTGGAAGTCCGGAGTATTGCTTTGGGCAGCTCGTTCAAGAGGCGCTGTACTGAAAACTCCAAACCCAGCTGACCGCATGGACTCTTTTGTTCCGCCAATCCACTTGGATATTAATGTCTCAGCTTTGAAGTTTGTTTTCTCCAGTTTCTCTTCGGCTTCATCTGCGGCTTTAAAAATGGCCTTAAAATCGCCTTTCTGGTGAAGGTCCAACTCTGTGAGATACGTAATGAATGATTTCATGTTAAAAATCCAAAGCCATTTGTATTGGCTGCGGCCCACGCGGGTCTAACAGTTTGTAGCTTTTGAGATGGATATCAAACCAGTTCAATTTTTGCTCACCAAAAAACTTCTTTTCGGATTGTTCAAAAAGTTGCTGGAAAACCGGATTTGGGTGGACTTCGTTTTGGCCATTTTCAAAACACCAATCAAGGTAGGTATTACAGGCGCTTCCCAAACCTTGCCACGATGCATCCAAAGAACTGGCTGGAACATCTAAGTCATATTCCACGCAATAGGCCACCCAAAGACAGCTGCTAGCGTCGAAGAAAAAGAACGATGAAATTGTGTTCACGGCAAAACCCTCTCTACAAATCGCTAGCATTACTTATTTCTCCAAATAACCAATAGCTTGTCGCAATATTACGACGTTATCGCCTGACAGACCAATCATTCGGTTGCATTTACCACAGAGCAACCCACGGACTCGACCATCCGTGTGGTCATGGTCTACTGACATGACGACTTCTTCCGACCACGCCAGACGACAAATGGCACAGGCATAACCTTGGCGCTCATTCATTTGGTCAAATTGTTCTTGTGTTAAACCATATCGATATCGAAGGTCATAAATTCGCCGTTTACCACTTTGTTGACGTTTATTCTGAGATTTTTTGATTATGGCTTTACTTTGTTCTGGGTGGGCATCACGCCATTCACGAAGTTGTTGTGTAGCGATGGGTTGTTTTTCCCGTTTATATTGTTGAGCTTTTTCACGGTTGGCTTTGTGGTATCCACGTAAGCTGGTTTTGTTGCATTGTGCACAATGACAGTTGGTGGTAAAACGGATGCTGGTGTTACATTTTACACAAGGCTGGCCTATATAAGTTTTAAGGCCAGCTTCACGAGCCGACTGCCTGGATGTTGCAAATAGCGGAATTTGACTAGTTTGTAGTGACACTTGCTTCTTCTAGTGTTTCTTCATCACTAACGAAAAAAGCTTCAAGATTAGCTTTTTCTTTAGCTTTCTTCTTCCGACGCTTGCGTTCTTCAAAATTCTGAATGATATCACCCATATTTTCCTGCAAATAACTCACGTAACTATTATCATAACTGTTACTATCGTGTTGCTGACGGCCATAGCTGCCAATCATATCGGCTTGTTCAATCACTTTCATTTTAACGTAGAGCTGTTTGGATTCTTTCTGTATTCGCCTAATAAACGCGTTATGCATTATCTGTGTTATATATGCAAACGCGTTTGTTGACCGTTCCGGCTTGAAGTTATGAATGTAGAGTAAACAATTTTCCAGTGCATCGCCAATCATGTCTTCTTTGAAAGTATAATTGATAAAATTAGGCTTGTATGAAAGATGCTTGGCTATCTTTACCAAACACTCGGCTACGTAATCAGGCAGTACCGGCTTTCTGGGCTTGGGTTTCTTTTTAGCTTCGCAACGTTTGCTTTCTTCTTGCCACTCAACATATTGCCCCTTCCAAATACATAAAACGCGATAAAGTTCTGCGTTATTAACGTAATGGTTGGTTTTTTTGGGTTTAACGGTTATTACATCTATTTCTGTTGTCTCTGTCATTAAGTTCCTCTTACGGCCAGCACAAAGGCTGGTTTAGCTGACTATCATAAAAAAGGAACTACATCACCTCAGTCTGCTAGTTAAGTGAAAAGCCATTGGCAGGAATCCTGCAAACAGTCATTTCTCACATGCGGTCCCATTGTACCATCGATATGTAAATCCGTCAATTCAAAAAGCTAACGGCTTGACAGGTTTAGCAGCTCGTGGTAGAATCATAGTACCGAATAAGATAAAACTAGAAAATCTTGTTAACGGAATGCGAAACAACTATTTATCAGGAGTTTGAAAATGCGAAGCAAAGTCTATGTTCCTACGTTAGTTAGTCCAACCGGGGTACGAACTTTTTTAAGATATACAGGAACTAGAGCACAGTATCACTTGACTGTTGATCCAATGTTTGCAGATCATTGGGTCGGAGATCCTGCTAAAACTTTTGACTGTTTTAAGAATTTATCAAAAGGAATCACCGGTTCAGAAAACTGGCAAATTTACATGATAGATAACAAAAATGGCCAATGGGACTTCGGTTTTAAGACTTTCCGACAATTGGTTAGTAAAGGTTATTGGTTTGCTCTAACTCGAATTACTACACGAGTTGTCAAACATGACGCACATTTAGATCTTGAATAAACATGGCCAAATTCCAACCAGAGGAAGAAATTTCATGGGTCTATCATCCCATTATGGGAGTATTCGCAGAGCGCGGATATATGAAACACACAGAGATATTTCGATGGAATCCAGAACTGCTAGAAAAAGGTGGCACCGGTCAGGACAACACTTGTTCATTTGATCCACCACGTGGTTATGTGAGGATCGATAGAACTAAAAATGAACTGGTTTTTGCTAAGTATGACCAGTATTGCAATGCGCATCCTGTGGATGCCGCAGCACTTGACGTGGAATTGAGAAGACGATTCGGAATACCCAAACATTTAAAGACAAAGCTCTACGGGGAAAAACGACATTGGTCACATGATAATGGTTTTGAGTATAAAGGATAAAAATGGAAGTTAAATTCAGTGTCAGCCCCGGAACGATAGCACTCCCGTTGTGTATTGGTTATTGGAATACTTCTGGACATTATGGCCAAACATGGCATCAATTCAACATTTGGCTATTATGTTTTCACGCTTTTGTGATGATTAAGACTGGTGGGCATGAACCAACCCACTTGACAAACTGACTGGCATGTGGTATAATTGTTTTGTGGCTATGGGCGTTCTTCCTTCTAACTTCCTTTGGCGAAAAACTTAGAGCGCCCAATCTCCACAAACAAAGGCTATGGGGATGCTTCCTTCTAAAACTCAACTTTAAAATGAAAACTAGCGTCCCCAATCTCCTTCATTATGAACAAAAACATAAACTCACTACTCATCCGTCGTGTCGGCAAAATTTGGCTTTGTTATTCTAATTTTGTCAGCGCAATACCAGAAGTTCCGCGTCTGCAGCAAGCATCCACATTTACAAAAGAGATTCAGAAGCTGGGTTATGTGCTTTCAGCCAAAGCTTTTAAGGCTGTGTCGCTTCTCAAAGCTGATGAAGCCTCGGATATCCTTTCCAAGGTTATTGAAACTCTGCGCGAAATCAAAGGTGTGCGGCGTTATACGCCAATGTACCCGAATTTTCCTGAGCAGGTGATGAACGCAACTGATTCGGAGCTGTATCTCAATGCTCTGGTCCATTACTGGTCAGTGGCACTGGCTGATGTCAGTGGTTTGGATTTGGCCTGGTTGCCAAATTACGAAAAGCAACCGCGTCCTTCACTCAAAGAATTCACCAATTTGACAGTTCTGGATTTAACTGATCATGTAGAGCCGCACCGTATCTTTTATGCTCTCGTTGCGTCTAACGTCGCATGGTCCGCACAAGACAAAGAGGACATCGAGTATTTGGTTCAACCCTCGCCGTCATCTTCATTTGTCCGCGTCGGCATCTTGCCTGATGTTATTCCTAACAAGGAAAACTTGGCATTTTTGGCTGGCCTTCCGGCTTATCAGTCGGATGTATCTCTGATTCAACGATATTTTAAAAATGCCACTGATGTTTTGCGTTTGGCCGTGGCAATGAGTGGCGGCGATGTATCGCTGGCAGCACCCACCAAATTCCGCAACTTCAAGCGCTCGGAGCGCAGATTTCTTTTGGCGCTTCTCGACAACATTGGCTACGACTCTATTGTGATGGACATGCAGCGTTGGCCGAAACAGTGGCTTCGTCTGGGAGAGCGTCTGCATCCAAACGAGTACAAATTTTACAACGCTGCCAATGCCTTTACCGGTATTCGTAAGGGAACTGCACCGAAAACTGTCGCTTCTAAGGTTGAAAAAGCACTGGCTGATGGTTCGCCTGATTTCGCGGCTGCACTTATTTGCGATAGACCTGGCGAATTGGCGCGACGACTCGATCATATGCTGCGAATCGGAGGCAGCGACAAGCGTATTGTAGGCTTTTTTGAGAAAGTTGCCTCGTCTGTTTCAACACCTGTTCTATTACAGGTTCACGCACATTTTAACAACCGTTGCAATCCGAAGGACCTCAGAATTTTCCTTCCTAAGGGGAGCATCGCCAAGGCCAAAGCCATTGCTAACAACACGTTGCCTATCAGCAATGATGTTTGTTCACGAATTGTGTTGGCGTGTGAGGCAGCTTTGCAGGAACGGTTTGCTGAGCTTGAACCGCTCGGCAACGTTTATATTGATGAGCGTTTGGGAAAGTGCTTTGTTCCGGCTGGGCTGCGCTCGGCCAGCAAGTCATTACGCACGCTGGTTCGCGGTTCACGTTTACCTTTTGGTTCTAGTGCCAACACCATCAGATTTTTCATGTGGTGGAAACAGGGCGACACCCGTTGTGACCTCGATTTGTCAGCAGTGAGTTACGATACCAACTGGAAGTTCAAAGATCAAGTTTCTTGGACACAATTGAGAGGCAACCGCATAAGGGCTTGCCATAGCGGTGATATCACTTCGGCCCCCCATGGGGCTTGCGAGTTCATTGATTTGGATGTTGATTCAGTCATCCAGTCTGGTGCTCGTTATGTTGTGATGTCGGTGTTTTCGTTTACCGGCCAGGACTTTGCATCATTACCGGAATCGTTTGCTGGCTGGATGATGCGTAAAGACCCGAAATCCGGCGAGATTTTTGAGCCTTCCACGGTTCAAGACAGGTTTGATGTTTCGCATGGTGGTAAAGTTGCTATCCCGCTTATTTTGGATTGCGTGACTCGCGAAGTCATTTGGGCTGACATCTCGTTAAAAGGGCGTCCCAATTTCAATAGCCTTGAAGCCAACGCCAAAGGTCTGGCACTAACCGGTAAGGCCGTTGCCGAAATGGTCAAACCGAATTTGTATGATCTGTTCTCAATGCACGCAATTGCACGTGGTGGCATGTTGGTTTCTAGTCCGGAGAGTGCCGACACGGTTTTCTCGATGGACCAGGGTGTCACGCCGTTCAACATCGAGAAAATCGCCTCGGAGTTCATGGCCGATGCGGTGAAACCAACGAAACCGGCAAAGTCAACAGCGTCAGCAGTGGACTAAAGGGAATTTTTATTATGAAAGCTACATTTGATTTAAATCTTGAGCTGGCCCCCATTAAAGACAGATGGAGCCGTAGTCCCGAAGAAATCAGACAGAGCATTCGAGAGCGTTTAGATAACGGAGTTTTAGGAAAAATGCCGAAAGGCTCCGTTATCACCAGACGTCCACAGATGGCCGCTGATGCTGAAGCTCATGATAGCTTTTTGTACGCGCTTTCCGATGCTTATAGCCAGCACCGTGACATTTCGTTTGGGCCGCATGACCTGTGGTATTGGGTTTTGACCGAAATTGCGGCAGAGGTCAACGCCAACCCCAGCAATTATCGCGACATTTTCACCAAAAGCCCCGAAAAGGTTCATATTGCGGTGTTTGATTCGACTGGTTCGGCCTATCACCCCGAAACTACATTTCTACCGATTGACTTAATCATCAACGAACTCAAAACGAAGGTTCCTGTTGATTTGTCGTTGTTCCTGCCACAGTTCAGCACCAATACACCCAGCATTACAGCTGCTAACATGGCTGCATTTTGCGATATGGTCAAGGCCTATTACAGCTACGGTGTGTACTGTTGTGGTATTCGTTCCATCGACGTACAGGGAACTGTGGACGATTGGACGGAATTTGGTGATCGGCTGGCCATACTGCAGCCCAGTCTCGCTGGTATCTCACCCAAATATTTCACCCGCGTCCGCAATCGTGTTGCCATGATTCGTGATTCGTTGCAAGGTGGTGATACTTCGTTTTACCAAAATATCTACACGCAAAAGAACATTGGTTCGGGCAGCGAACTCCAAGTTAGTGGCTGGATTACCGAATTTGTCATTAGACCACCAGAACTTCCTAAAATCAACAACTTCTCAAAGGCCTGGAGTGTTGTTCCGTTTACAAACCACACTTGCAAAACTGAACACTCTGAAGTTTATGGGTGCTTCTTCAGCAACAAGATTGATGGCCGTCACTTCCCCGATTATTCCAACTACACCATTTGGCATAAAGATGGAATCCAATAGCGCGTTTGACGAATTGCGTGCAATTGCGCGGGAATACAAAATTGAAGTATGGTTGCCAAAAGCACCGGAGTGTTCGGCTCTGGCACAATCGTCTATCGTGATAATAGATCACACCAATTTTTTAAGAGCCAGGGATTATGAACAATCATAAAATAGACGATTCACTGGGGAAAGCACTATTTCAGACTCGTTGGATTCTCTATCCGATGAACTTTGGTTTGGCTTTGGCTGGTGCGGTATACTCGCTTAAGTTCTTGGTCGAAACTTACCATTTGGTGTGCCAAAGCTTTACCGGCGACACTGAAGCGGTCATGGTGATGATTCTTGGCTTGGTTGATATGCTGATGGTGGGTAACCTCATCGTCATGGTTTACAAAGGAAGCCATCAAATCTTCATTCAACGGTTTAAGATTGAAGATGTTGAAGACCGTCCACAATGGTTGGACCACGTTGATTCTGGGATTTTAAAAGTCAAAGTGGCCTCATCAGTAGCTGGCATCACCTTAATCAAACTTCTCAAAGATTTCGTTAACATCGAAGATGCTAATTGGGATGTACTGGCCCATCGTGCCATCATTCACATTGTCTGCCTGATATCAGCCCTTATAATGGCAATCATTTGGCGTATCACTCACGTTAGGGACGAACATCATGGCCAGCACTGATGTCGGCGCAAAAGAGTTTTGCCATCGGATGATACTTTCCCCTCTTTTGGGCGGGTTGAAAGTTTCTCCTGAGCAAATGCTAGAAGTTTTAGGCGGTATTGTCAATCTTTATGATGACAAGGCACTTGGATTAAGGGTTGACGGATTTCAAATTGTTACAGAGCATACATTTGCCTCTTCTTACGTGCCGCTCGACACCATTTTAGCAGAAATTGGCTATACTTCTGGTTATAAAAAACATGCCTGTATGCAAATTTGGTCGGCAATTGAAGCAACAGTGCGCAGCTATTTTAACAGTTCGGACGATATTCTAAACTTAAAATTTTTGGGAACACTCCGGCCAGTTGATTTAGAACATTCAGCTTACAGTTTGCAATATCGCTATACACGACTATGAACACTGAGAAATTTTGGAAGCCCAAGCCAGGTGAAACCGTTAAAATCAGAATTCTCGATTCTGAGGCCTCTCCATTGTATTGCCGTTGTGGTGCAACATTGTCAATGCACAATGTGCTTAAATATGATCATGCATTTGAAGAGTTCAAGATAACTGGTCTGCATTACCGGCTAAATCAGGGCGACTAAATATCCTGGAGAAGCTAAAATGTCCAAAAACAACGTTCAAAACATTATCGAAGCCGTAAAAGAGGCAGCAACCATTAAGACCTTGTCGCCTACCGAATTACACCTGAAAGCTGCGGCGGCTCATGATGCAGCAGCTATGGCTAAGAAGGTTAAAACCACCGATGCAGCTTGGACTGCCACCAAAAAAGCGGTTGAGGCCAACCCTAAAGCAGACTGGAAGACCAGGTTGACAAGCATGGCTGATGATGCTGTTGATCATGCTCGTCATCAACGTTGGGAAGATGCTGCCGAAATTCATGGAGAGGCATCAGAACAACATCGTAAACTGGCAAAAAGAGTTAATTAATCCAGCTTTTGGTTACGCCTGGGCTGGCCTGGGTTATTGAATCATCACCGGATCCATCTTCTTGGGCTTCCGAGGTATCTTCCGTAATTTCTTGAACTGTTTCCTCTACGCTGGCTCGGCATCCTAGGAAAAGGGCCACGGCTTCTTCATTGAGGTCAGCTAAAGCTACGATGCTGAGCTTGCTGACCGCCACAAACCGATGTGCCGTGAACGGCATCCATCGTGAAAATCCAAAAGTGGCACCACCATCTGGCCTCAGAACCAACGAAACCTTCATTGGATCTTTAATCATAATATAACCGTTATTGTTGGAATCTTTAATCATTTCACAAACAATATCTTCTCCGCTGGATAGCTTGATGAACCTGTATTTCGGTTGAATGACTTCTGGTTCTTCAACTGTCTCTGTTAAATGTTCTGTGTGTTCGTCCATGGTGACTGTCCTTTACGAATAATAAAGCGCGTTGGATACCGCGTTCTCTGGTGAAAACGCCGGAACTGGCTGAGCTTCTGATACTATTTTAGCCAACAGCGGTTTTGGTGCTGCTGTGTTCAGAGCTATTTTATACGACTTCACGCGGAACTTTTCGGTGTTGTAATAACGGACACGTTCCCTGGCATGAATTATAGCGAAGTTTTCTTTGGATTTGTGTTGCAAGTCATCAATAATATCATACATCGTGACCTTGGTTTTGCGATCCGATAATCTAAGACCACGACCAATTGATTGCAACACTCTGATTTTGCTCTTGGTAAACGAGGCAAAAATTACATTGTCGATGTTACGGATGTTGACACCGGTTGAGAACGTTCCGAAGCTGGCCACAATAATAGCATCGGTTTCGTTTTCTGTGATACCCCTGATGTTGTTTCGGACAGTTGTTTTAACGTCCTTATCAACGTAAAAGACTTTACGGCCTGACTCGCATTTTTCCTGGATCATTGAAAATAGAGGTTTGCCGTGTTTGTCGGTAAACTGGAACAATACTAGCGTGTTGCCTTTCAGCGACAACACCAGGTTGCGAATGAAACGGTTACGATCTTCGTTGGTAACGATCCACTCGATTTCATCTTCATATCGATATTTTTTGATGGCTTTGCAGACCGGCTCTGGATATTTAAGAACCAGACACTTGATAGTGAGTTCAGCCACCATTTTCTTGTCCATCAATTCTTTGGTTGAAATCGCTGTATACAGCTTACCAAACATTCCTTCCAGCTGCATTACGTTGGTTTTAGAATCCTGGACCGTGCCGGTTGCACCAACACGAAAACGACAATTGACCAGTGAATCCATGATGTTGTTAAGGCTCTTGGAGGTATAAAGATGAGCCTCGTCTCCAAAGATGGCCTCAAATGGCTCGAAATAATTGGACGGCATTTTGAAAATCGATTGCCACGTCGTTATGATGACTCTCTTGCCAAGTGGCGGGTTTTTATCCTTGCCGGAATAAATTCGATGGCAATTGTGCTCAACAGCCCAACCGTTGGCGCTCGAATAGTCTTGAAAATCGCTGTACATTTGCTCGACTAGGGCAGTTGTCGGCACCACCAGCAAAAATTTGCCTTTTGTTTTAGCCAAATAGTAACGCATCAGGCAATAAGCAACCAGGCTTTTGCCAGAAGATGTGGGGCTGAGCAGGAGTAACCGCCTGTTACGAATGGCCTGTAAGATGGGTTGATGCTGATGCTCGCGAACCTCTATCGGCTTACCTTGGCTATGCAGGTTGAGGTAACGATAAAACTTTTTGGCTTCATCCTCGGAAAAGTCGGTGAGTGTATCCAAGTCCGGATGTAGGTATTCGAGTTCATATTCGTTTTCATCAGCAAAAGCCTTAACCTTGCTATGAAGGCCGTATGGCAAATTTCCGTTTTTAATGTTCAACAGACGAATTTTACCGTCCCATTGCCGCCACTTATAAGCTGGAGTATGCTTGGCATCTGGAACTTCGAATGTGAATCTGTCAGATATTTCATGCATCACACCCTTGTCTGGGCAGGTGATGCGGACGTGTGTCTCTGAGGCACGGTCTATTAGTATCTTAGGCACCAACATTATCTAGCATGCTTTGTGGAAGCTGCCCCAAATAAATAGAGGCATGAAAACCCTGTGCATGAAAACCCTGTTTGAAGAGGCCAAGATTTTTAGCGCATCGGCTTTGGCCCAAGCTACAATTGAATTCCACGACAGCCACTTCATATATCGCGGCTCTGGACGAAATCAGGGAGGGCCGAAAGACTTTATTCCAAGTGGTACATCATATTCCAGCCATGAAGAGATGGCACTGTTATTCGGACGCAAAATCACACATTTAGACCTTAAAGGCCAAAAGGTTTTGGATTTGGATTTATGTGCGGAATTGCCAGCCGGAATTTATTATGACAAAATGCTCTCTTCAGAACCTCAAAGAGCAATAAAAGAATTACGGGCAATGGGATTCAGCGGAGTTCGGTTTGATGGTTCCGATGAAGATCCCAACATAGCCGATGACATAGGCGAGCCGGTTTACGAATACCGGATGTTTCCAAAAACTTAAAAATCTTGACCTTTTGTAAACTTCAAGAAATTAACGGCTGAATTGATGTTGAAGCCTCGGCTATCCAAATGTTTGATGGCCCGTTCAATATGATGAACTTTCTCTTGTTGGATATCAATTTTCGATTGTGATTCAGCAATTTTGGCATCGGCGTCCAGCCACATGCCAACATCCGATTTGAGAATGACTCGGTCCAGCGGTTCTTGTTTATACATTTCTGGGCTTCCGTGTCCGAGATAATATTCGGTTTTACCCCAAATCAAAGCTTTGTGCTCGCGTTCCAGCCTTTTGAGCCTAAGTCTCTCTTCGCTAAGAATCGGAAACCATTTGTTCATGAGGTCAGGAATCCGGTGTAACTCCTCATCAAGTTGGTCTCGTTTAATGGTGAAGTCAGCCTTCAACTCTGTGTGGATATCGGTAAGTTTCATGGACGTTCTATTTTATCATAATCACTGGAGCACGTCAAGATATTGACAGATTTGCCTCGTAATGTTAAAATGATGGTATGGCGAAAACGAAAAAAGAGCTAATGGTTCCATTCTGGCAAGATGGTAAAAAATGGCATCAAATGGATTACATCTCAAAAAGCATTTTAAAAGATCCATCATTGTTGTTGAGCGGTTGGAAACTCGTCCCTAATTATCAATTCAAGGCTACTCTTCAAATTATCGAAGCCAAAGGTGGCCGAAGTGCAGCCGGTTTTGTTTTGGAAGATGAGCAGGGTTGCCACTATTCAATGTTTATGAAGGACGCCATGGACATTATTTTATCGATGGATATTCATAAAGGTCGAATATTTGGAACCTGGTCCTTTAAAAAGTGCGGTTCCAATTTTGGAATTTACCGGCTATTTGAAGAAGCATGGCAACCGTACGTGGATTGGCCACGTGGAATTTAAGCTCCTAACAACACTTGCAAAGCCGTTGGCATTTGGTTAGGATCGTCGTAGAAATCATAAACTGTGTATTTGAAGGTCACAGACACCGGCACAGGCGTAGCGTCCGTGGCCTTTGTGTCAAACTGAATATCTCCAATGCTAACTGGATAACAATCTTGGAAATGGACATATGTTAGCGGATTTTCAGAGTTGTCTAAAATCGTTAAAATTGCGTCTGAGTAGACGCCTTTATAGGCATTATTGAAGATGGTCCATTCTTTCAGTGATTTAAACTGTTCAAACTTTTCTGGGAAACTAACAGCGCGAATCCATCGTTGGATTTCACGATAGTTTGCCATTTTTTCATCTAAGTTAAAAACCACCACAAAATCACTAAACTGGATTTTGTCTCCATAAATTGGAATGTCAACGAACGGCGTTGGCTGTATGGCATTTCCCATCGCAACTCCAGGAACGTTCACTTCCTGTGCAAAATAAGTCACGTTTGGCACGCGTGCAAAAACAAGCCTGAACCGGTGCGGAAAAAGCGGGTTCATGTTCATCGGCTGGTTATTGACTGCGCCTATTTTTAATCCTTCAAGCATATCAATATTTACACACGATAGTTGAACACATTTGGTTAAATTCAACTCAGATACATTCAATGGTGGTTCTAGACAAGTTTGGTTCTGCTCATGGTATAATGAGTTAACACTGGAGATCACCCAATTAAATGGAACAAAACGTTGCTAATATAGAGTTTGAACAGGGTCCGTCTCGTTACGATCCAGATTATGTCAATCATTCAGCTGCAAAATCTGGCCAGTTTAATATATGGGTCAACAAGCTGATGAACAGAATTCATGGTGACCCCAAGTCGGCTACGGCTTGGAAGTTCTGGAATGCCTCTCACCCGATTAATATGGGTGACGCTTTACGATTTCGGGTTCGTGGCAGCAAACATGAAGGATATGTTACATTGCGATATAAATCGCAGCATAAACCAGAACCAGGCGACGATTCACCGCAAAAAGGCACTTTTGACATCGAATTTGGTGCGCTTGATGGTACGCAATATCGCACAATCAAAACTCTGGATGGCATGTGCGGTGCTGGTGTACACTGGGACGATCTCGTAAAAACAATAAGCCTAAATGTTTTATAGAACCCCACCAAAATGAACCTAATTATCGACATCTCCAAATTAGCCGGTACAACAGAAGAACAGGCAACCTCGCTTGTTCGGATGGCCGGATACACACCAAAATCGATTATCGCTGGAACGCCTCACCTTTTAACTGCTGACAATCTTCCCAAATTGGTCATTTTAGAAGTAAACCACGGCGTGGTGGTGCAAGCTTATCATGGGTAAACATTTCAGCATTGACGGCTTTTCGAACTGGTGCTACAATAAAAGAAGCTCGGACCTCTCATAAGGTATAAAATGGCAGATAACAATCAACACTTAGTTTTGGCATACAAAAATTTCGCAGCAAACATAGGGATTTCACACATTGGTTTGGGTGTGTCGGCACTCAACAATGCAAAAGTTCTGAATGCACACGGAATTAGAACATCAGTATTTCCAATTGTAAATTCAAAAATGCTCGCTGACAAGATCGCCGCAGACTCATCAGTAACTCACGTTGTGATAGCAGCACCGTGGATTCCTGTTGAAGAAATGCGGGGTTTAATCACTACATTTTCACAAGTCAACTTTGCTGTGAATTGCCACAGCAACACAGCATTTCTGCAAGCCGACACTCGTGGAGTAAAACTGCTGCGTGAATATATTGACCTAGAACAGGGCGCTCTCAACTTCCACATTGCTGGTAATAGCGCTAAATTTGTCCGTTGGTTGCGCAACGCGTATCAATGTCCAACAACATTTTTACCCAACATGTACTTTCTCGATTATTCGCAAAGGTCTACAAGGCCGACATTCAATGGCGGTATACTGCGAATTGGTGCATTTGGCGCGACACGTCCACAAAAGAATTTGATGTCGGCAGCTGGTGCTGCACTGGAACTTTGCCAGGACCTTAAAATGGATACTGAATTTTGGGTATCTGGTGGTCGGACGGAAGGCGGTGGCAACACGATTTTGAATTCTGTTCGTGAAATGCTCAACAACGTTCCCGGCATCACTTTGAAGGAACTTGGCTGGGCATCGTGGCCGCAGTTCCGTGATATCGTTCGCCGTATGCATCTTTTGATTCAGGTGAGCTATACGGAAAGTTTTAACATGGTCACGGCTGACGGAGTAGCGGAAGGTGTGCCATCAGTGGTTTCCGATGCCATCGACTGGGCACCAGAATACTGGCAAGCATACATGGATGATACTAGCGACATCGCCCGTGTTGGACGACAATTGATTTTTGATCCTTTAGCAGCGCATGATGGTTTGATGCATCTTGAACAGCATAATGCAGATTCGTTTAGCGCATGGGCAAAATATGTTAAAGCGCCTGTGAACTACACATCCATTCTTCAGGACCCCTATTTGCTGTAGGGCCTGTTGACCACGGAACGGAAGCTTCGTGGCTTATGAGAGCATCGGTGGGACTGCCTAAGGTGTCCCACCGATGGATTAACGTTTAGGTTTTGGCAACTTTTCCAGAACTCGTCTTAAAATAAGTGCCGCCTCACCTTCTGATATGGTCGGTAAAATAGCCTTCAATTGTTCTTCAAACAAGACAGCTTCTGGTCGTGGATTTCTGATCGGCGGAGTAAGCTGGCAAAACTTGCTACTCGGAATCACCAGGACACCTCCAACAAAACAACTTTCGGAAGTTCTAAACCCTCCTCTACAAATTGCACTTTCACCCAATCGTTGATCTTGTGATAGGCAGCGATGGCTGATTTGGATTTGTAAGACATGTCATCGTCAGTTCTGTTGGTAAACCACCTAACATAAGAATCGTTAGGCACTCCCTCCCCTCCATTCCAATCACAAAAAAGGTCTGAATCGAGGTCACCCCCGATAAAATCCAGAACGTAAAGTTGTGTCATAATTAGTAGCGCACCGATTTGGAAGCCGTCGCCTTCAAGTTTCCTGTTTTGAACATCTCCAGATAGTAAATGGCCGCGTTACGTTGATCTTCGGTTAGCTCTGCTCGTCGATCTCTCAGCCCGAGCGTGAACGTGAGTGATCCATGACGAGGACAAGAATTATACCAGTGGTCTGACCGTTGATTCCGAAAACGGTCATAGTTCTTGACGCCGTATCGATATTCGTCCAGCGAAAACCGTATCTTGTTCATGTTGCCGCTGAACCACAGAATGGCGTCTTCTATCACCCCAAGCATGTCTTCTTCTTTGGGGTCAAAAATTTCAGGCATTTCGAAACTGAGAACGTCTTCGGCTATTTTGATCCGACTCAGATCAAAACCGCTGAGACCATTTTGATACAACCGCTCCTGGTTGGCAAGTTGCACATTCAAGTTCATGATTGCTGTGTCATGACGTCGATTTTCTAATTCAATCGACGTCTTAGTCTGGGTGATGGCCGTTTTAATAGCAGCCAAGCTGTCTAAGGCTACTTCTTCTGTTGTCATGTTCTCCTCTTCTTATGCCATGAAGCATGGCGTGAAACGTTTCATGTTGGTCATCACAACGCCCATCACATCGGTCAGCTTAGAGGCATAGTCTTCGTCGTGATTGCGATAGCCCAAGCCGTGAACAAACTCATGTGCGGCGATGGCTAGAATGCGATATCGTTCGGTCAGCTTGAAGCGTTTCTTGAAGCTGCGCCCTTTGCTTGCGCCAGTCTGTGTGACCACCGTGGCCGGATTGATGTAATAAACGGTGCCGTAGGCACTGCTGGTTTCATGTTCGGCTTCGTTTTCTTCGTCCAATACGAAGCCCACGCTGAAATTGCCCTCGGCGTTGAATAGTTTATGCATTTCTACCAGGATTCTGGACCAGAACTTGGTCAGGGTCAGGCAGTAGTTGCCAAACATATCGGATTCGGGGCGGTAGAACGTGGGCGTTTCCATACCGGTGGTGTTCTTAACGATGAATTGATGGCCGATGCGGATTTTGACACCCAGGTCATTGCTATTGCGGCGTTCTGCCACTGTGACGGTGCTACCAACATTGGTGTAAATGTATGACTGGTCCGGTGCCTGTTGCGGCGTTTCAAATGATTCGTCGCTGCTAACCTGAGTGCTGGCCGCTGCCAGAATCGCGGTGAGCGCTGTGGATTGCTCACGCACTGATGCCACATGGATTGAAGGGCCTTCGTAGCGGTGATAACGAGCTTCCTTGTTTTGAAGTGCGGACCGTTTGTTGATAACCAATTCGGTGAGGAAGTTCTGCAGCTGTTCGCTGTAGGTATATTGAAGGCCATCACGATTGGCGGTCAGAACCTTGTCGCCTTCGCCGCTCAGCTCCACTACGATGGTTCCCTTGAACGTGATGTGGCGCACGAACATCGGGATTCCATGAATGCGAATGACGGCCACGCCATCAAACGTGCGATTGGAGTAGATACTGCCGAAGCTGAACTCACGGCGAGGAGAACCTTTGCGCAGATTGGTGGGGCGAACGGTATTGTTGACAATCAGTGTGCCTGACCATTGTGCATATGCTGCGAAGCGGCGAAACGCGTTGTTCAATTCTTCGACGCAATTGCCTGTCCAGAGGATGCTGAAGCGGCAACCAGTGCGATAAGGACGTTCGTTGATGGTGTAAGTCGCACCACTGCCGTCAACGGTCCACCGTTGGGTGTCGATTGTGTAATGTTTGTGGCAGAACGCAATCAATTCTTTCGCTTTGCCGAAGCCGCCAACTTTGCCATTGACAAAACGCTTGCCGGATTCGCCCAATGCCAAGAACTTGTCTTCCAGAACGGAGCGATCCATGCCAATGCCATCATCTTCGATCACAACCAGGGTGTCGCCGTTCTGCTCGGAGACGGTAACGACAATGCGGTCAGAATCGGCGTCGATGGAGTTCTGCATCACTTCACGGACGAACGCCCAATAACGGTCAGCGTAATCGCGGAAGGCACCAGCGAAAAACTCTGGGCCGATTTTGATCGATTTCACTTGGTTGTTTGTGTCGCTCATAAAACCATTTTACCACATCGCGATAATTCCTGTCAAGTATTAGGTCGTGACGTATTCGGTAAAGGGTTTCGGACTATAGCCGCTGTCTCGCACGTTTGGCTTCGTGGGCCAGCATAAGACACTCCAGAACAAATATTTGATCTTTTTCGGGAAGTTTTTTCAAGTGTTCAAAACAAAACTCCATATCGTTGGCCTCTTGTTCTGAAAGAATAACATCGTTTGGCATGTGATAGTCCTCTGTTACAAGATTATCACATGCCAAATTGATTTGTCAAGCAGTTGTTACGGCTTCTTCTGCTCCGACACGAAGCCGCAAGGCAGTGTTACCAAGTTTTTTCATAATAATACCGGTGCTGAGTGTTACTGTGACCTGCCGTCCGTTATTTTTGACGTCACTGATTTTGGTCCAGCCGTGAATACCCAATAATTCCGCATTTTGTTGCTTAAGAAGTTTCCATCTTTTTAAAAGGTCGTTGAAGGTGATGTGTTCAATCATACACTAATTTATACTTGCGCCAGAACAGCTTGTATGATAAAATGAACTCATGAACCCATGGCATAGATTTTTTGGTGCTTTTGTCAGCATACTAAGCTATTATTGTCTCATAATGTGGACAATCCGGCGAATGGCCAAACGAGGAACATCAAAATGGATTGGTGTCCCTATTCTGATTGTCATGATTATGGGGTTTGCGTTGACTTGGGGTTTTTGGGATTTAATGCCGGTTTCTCATAACTAGGGCCTAAATACTGACATGGATGACTTCAGCAAAAATTTAATCAACGCAACTAGCAAAATACTTCGGGAAGCAGCTGGAAGTAGTGAGTATACGCCAATAAGCTTTCGAGACATTTATGAAAAAGGTTCTGGTTGGGTTCACGAAATAACGTTTCGGACCGCCAAAGGCGTTTTTTGCGTTATTGACGATACTGATTCTGTTGAGGTGTTTGCAGACAAAGCAAATGTAGTGACACCCAAAGAAGCGGCATCTCTCTGGGCCGACTATGGATTTGGCACGAGCCAATTTCCCACCAAGGATGTTCCTGAAGATGTTCCTGAAGATGCTCCTGATAACTTAACAGTAGAAGTTTGGGTTGGTAGTAGTGTGAAGTTTTCGAAATTGAATTCCAAGTAGAGATACTTGACAGCCTGAAGAAGTCGTGTTATAATAGTTTTGTGGTTATCCGCGTAGACCAGAGTGAACAACCTGGAAAAACGCCAGAGCTTCGGCTTTGAGATCAGATGCTCTCTTGGGAGCCGTTAATTCTTTGATCACCGTATTCGGGAGTTAATGTGGTACGTTTCGTTAAGACGTATCGACCTGCTGGGATGAAAAATCCACACCGTGGGTGTATCGAAAGGTACGCCCACTGGCGAATTTTCGAGTGTGTATAAATAAGAGCGAGAACAACAATGAAGCGAATGATCACAACTAAAACTTTCCCCGATCAAACGCTAGTTGTATGCCCACGAGATCCAGGCGTCACTACCGGCGCTGTGGTGGGCGTAGACCCCGATAGGGTCTAAACTTTAGCAAAGTTCTCAAATCCCATCACAATTTTGATAAGCGGTGTTAGTCGAGCCTGCTAAGACGCTTGGTTGCCAACCAGGAAATCACGAGTTGAAATCTCGTACACCGCTCCACTTTTAGAAGTCCGATTTGAAAAATAGGAATGGAATGGCTGAACAACCAGAATTACCTGAATCAGAATCACCGAAGTTGATGATGCCGCCTGGTTTTGTTGGTGTTTCACCATTGGTTGCGCCATCCAAAGAAATTTGGGAATTAAGACGCAAAGCGTTGGAAAAAGAAAAGTCCGGTAAGTAGAGTTTTGGGCGGGACGTTAGAGGAGTCTGGCCGTCCTCGTCTCCCTGTCACGGAGAAAATCATGGATTCAAATTCCATACGTCCCGCCGAGAATTTTACAAGTTTTGTGGGTGTAGCTCAGCCTGGGAGAGCGCTTCCCTGACACGGAAGAAGTCGCTGGTTCAAACCCAGCCATTCACACCAATTTTACGGCTTTTTAGCTCAGTTGGCAGAGCGCCTCTCTTACAAGGAGGAGGTCGCCGGTTCGAGACCGGCAGAAGCTACCAGTTTAACCGTGGGATGGAGTTGTTAGTTCAGTGTTGTCCCGTGCTGAACGAATCTTCACAACGGACAGAGTAACGCATTGAGTCCAAAGGGCTGTGACATGGCCAGCCACAGTGCGTGAAATGGTAAACGATGACCTCCTAGTCAGAGGTTGACGGGGTACATTTATGAGCAATGGAACATATTTAAGTCCTGATCGAGAAGACACACTGGATGATGCGTTGCTGAGTGGCCGTATCATGGTTGGGGCATTGAGCCAACTGATGAAAGAAGGCGATAACATAATCGTTGAACTCAAATACCAGCCCAAATATCCAGACGACCCATATGGGATGTTTGAAGTTATTAGGACAAGTTCTCAAATCATCACAAGACCACTGATGATTGAATAAGTTATCGAGGTGTGGCCGTAAATTCGCAACGGCGCTGGCCATATGGGGCCAGAAAATTCCGGGAGGTCATTATGACAGCCGCGTCCGGACCCTCGACCAGTTTTCTAGGTGTAGCCTAGTTTGATCAGGCACTCGGTTTGGGGCCGAGATCACGTTGGTTTAAATCCAACCACCTAGACCAAATCCGGGGATTCACTAAGAGTCCCCGAACATTAAATAAGTGCATGAAAATATGCACCAAGTGTGAAATTTTGAAAGAGGATGGCGAGTTTAACTGGCGGCTGAAAAGCAAAGGCACACGACAAGCACATTGCAAGGCATGTCATCAAAAACATGATAACCAGTATTGGGCTACGTCTGAACATCGCCGTAAAAGTAACGGAGCCGCTAATAAGCAAAGACGAATTCGTAATGCCAGGTTTATTTGGGAATATCTGATGGTTCATCCGTGTAAATGTGGTGAATCAGATCCGACAGCATTGGATTGTGACCATCGCGACCCGAAGACAAAACGAGATAGCATTTGTGAGCTATCTAGGACATCATATTCAATTGCGGTTCTTAAAGAAGAACTTGATAAATGTGATGTCATGTGCGCTAATTGTCATAGAAAGCGTACAGCAAAACAGTTTGGTTGGTATAAGTTTTTGCATAACCAGCGTGTAGCTCAGTCTGATTAGAGCGCCTGTTTCGGGAACAGGAGGCCGAAAGTTTAAATCTTTCCACGCTGGCCAATTTTCGAGGCGTAGCCTAGCGGTCAGGCACATGGCTGGGGGTCATGTCCACGCTGGTTCGATCCCAGCCGTCTCGACCAAAATTTTTATGGAGCCGTCTTCTAACGGTTAGGATGGAGCACTGTCTATGCTTCAATGGGGGGTTCGATTCCCCTCGGCTCCGCCAATTTCGTTTGTAAGCCGGGATATTTTAGTTGGTAGAATAGGGCTTTGGTAAGGCTCAGACAGGGGTTCAACTCCCCTTCCCGGCTCCACTCCTTTACAGATTTCACTTCCTGTGATACAATCAAACTATGGACAACAGAAACATTCATTATTACGACCAAAATGGCGAATTTATTGAATGGAGCAGGAATTTAGAAGCAGCCGTTGGTGATGTTGTCCATCCGTTTCAAAAATCCAATAACGGATCAGCAATAGATTTGATGCTCAGTCCATTTCCTTCAGTTAGTCGTGAATACAAACAAGTTAACTGGAAAGTATTAAAAATAGATGATTCTGAGCCTTTGTGCAGAAAGTTTACTGTGGAAATGCTAGAGGACTCACTGATATAATGTCAATCGAAATCAGTAAAGAAGTTGGTAAAAGTTTTGTAGCGAAATATGCCTCAAACATCGATACCAATATTGTTGATTTAAAAATAACTGCAGAAGTGTCCATGGAAAGGTCTCATGACTCACGATCTCGTGGGTTAGACCGATCTGCCAACACTCCTGGTGAAAATGATGAAAGCGATGATCCTGAACGTGAAATGCGTGGTGTCTTGGCAGAAATTAAAGTAGCACGTTCTTTAGGACTTTCCACATTTAGGCCGACAGTTAATAAAGAGCACGACCCAGACATCATCGCAAAGACTTTTAAAATTGAAGTTAGATCGATTGAGGGCGATATCCCTGGTAAACCACGTGGATTGATTATTCGTCCCAAGGCATACAATGACCGTTGGCAAATTAAAAGATCAGCAGAAGAAGGCCATGATGATGAAATTTATGTGCTAGTTGAAATTACTCCAAGCAGATGTACGATACTAGGGTGGATAACACGCGGAGAAGGCAAAGAAATTGGAGAATATTCCAGACTAGGACTACCTGGCGGTAAACCAGTGTGGTTGGTTTCTCGCGAAAATTTGCACCCATGGAATGAATTTTTAAAAAGGTTTGAAGCTTTATGATTTGGTTAGTGCAAAACGCCTTGTTTGGCGACGAATTCGGATACGACAATTTCATTGCGGCCATTGATGCTACCGGCGCTCGCCGCATTCAGCTGGATCATGTCTTTTGGGATGCCACTATTGATTTGAAGCTGACCGGCATTACTGATCCCAAATCATTGATTCCGTTCGGTACCAGGTCTTTTGTCCGATACGCCATCCAGCAAGGCTGGAATGTGTTTTGGAATGATAACTTCAACTATCCTGATTTGACGGCTTACGGCGAACACTTCATTAACCATGACATGACGGTTGAAACACTTGATGAATTGGAAGTTCCTGATACTGGCAAAGTCTATATTCGTGAGGCTGCTGGCTTCAACATCATCAAGGGCAAAGTCATTTCTGGTTATGCATGGCCTGACTGGGTGAATGGTTTTAAGCGTGATCGGCACGACGACACGATTTCAAGATCCAGTCACGATTGGCACCCAATCGATGGTTCCACTAAGTTCATTTGGGCACCTGTCAAACAAATCATCGACGAATACCGAGTATGGATTGTTAATGGCCAGGTAGCATCGGCATCTCAATATATTAGCAACGGTGAAATCAAATACAGCAATGCCGATGAAAATTGGGAAGTAACGTGCTTTGCTAAACAAATGTTTGACCTAGAAAGCTTTGGAATGGATACGCTTGTCTTGGATGTTTTCAGAACACCGGCTGGCTTAAAAGTTGGTGAAATTAACTGTATGCATTGCTCGGGTTGGTATGCCATCGATAGCCTCAAAGTGGTCGAGGCACTATCTAAAGCTTACTAAGTAATCGTATGGAAGGGCATGTTTACACGAATCAAAATGGCAACCTTGCCATCTCAAAAGAAGTGCTAGAAGAGTTTAGAAAGTTGGATGTTGTCTGGGAACGTGATGAACGCTGCTGGCGGAAGAGAACGAATCTCGACAAGCCAGCCAGAGCATAAGTAATCGCATGAGCACAATAGAGCGCGTCAACCAAATTAAAGAGTATTTACGTCTAACAGCACACCCACAAATTTCTTCGATGCTTAAAACGCCATGGCACTCTGAAGATATGGAACAAATGGAAACTGGGATTGCAAAAAAGGCGATTGAAGGTATGAAAAGCCGCCGTCAAAATCCGAAGGCGTGACCGCCATTAATTTTGTTGCCCCACAGGTCAAGATCTTTTCGGGGGTCATCTTTATGGAGTTCCCGCCATTCTTGGATGATTGGAAGAGCAAACTCCATATCCAGCATGCTGTCAGAATAATCAGCAATGTCCACCGCTACTTCTTCGGCTGTGCAGGTGTGGATTTGATCATAGCCGTTTAAATCGGCACTGTCCATCATTTCAAATAATTGTTCTCGTAATGTCACTTTTTCGCCCATCCTTCTGGTGTGGTTTCGCCAAAATGTAGATAGTCATATGGGTCGAAATCTAAATCTGCGATGCCCTTACGCAGGAAACGTTCCGGCTGTAAAGTGCATGATGCATCTCCACGTGTTTTGGCATGCTCGATGTAATCAAGAACTTCAGCCAACTTTTGCAATTCTGACCTAGTCATCTCAAAGCTATTTTATCACATTTTGGTTTACTTGTCAAGTTCTATACTTGACAACGTTTCATAGTCATTATAAAATTGTTCCATGACTGACATGTATTGCCCAGAATGTGACCTCAGCTTGGATGATGAAATTGATATTGACTTTGATGAAGGCGATCAACTTACCTGCCCGAAATGTTATACCGAGCTTGTCTTAGAGCACGGTTCGTTGACTCCCGTTGAAGACGATCTTGATGAAGACGAAGACGATGATGAACTCATCGACTACCCAGATGACGAAGACGATGATGACGAAGAGGACGAATAGATAAAGTATGAGAGAACACAAAGATACCGCTGTTTCAGAAGTTATGGCTCCTGAAGACAAGGCCATGTCGCGATTAGAAATGCTGAAGTTGGCTTTTGATATTGAAGATTCGGCCAGCCAACGAATGGTTCACTACATCGACACCAGTGCCACCAGTAATCTTGGACGTGGTAAATCTGATGATTATCTGGAAGCAGCCAAGACGAAATTTGTGGATGCGAACGGAGATTATTGGGTTCCGTGTGCTGAAAACGATCGTCGTAGTGAAGTGGTGGTAATGCCAGGTCGTATTACCCTGGAACATGTTTTAAACACTGCCGTGGCCTTACGTGGTTTTATTGAGGGAAAATAATGAACGAAGATCTTAAATATTTTGAAAAGAAATATGGAAAAGGGTCCATTCAATATCGGCTTTTGGCTGATGCAATCGCCATTTACAAAATGGAGCGAGCCAAGCAGCTGTTTCATAGTTGACCGTCTGAAATGACCATGATAAACTAAGTTAATGACCATTTCAGACGGTTTAACCTTCGATGACGTTCTGCTTAAACCAACACACAGTGTAGTGATACCAGCAGAAATCGATGTTAGCACTTTCGCTACCGGCACAATTCAATTAAACATACCGTTCATTAGTGCGGCAATGGATACAGTCACTGAGTCCGCTCTTGCTATCGCTTTAGCTAGACAGGGCGGACTTGGTATCATCCATCGCAACATGTCTATCGAACGGCAAGCCGAAGAAGTAAACAAAGTTAAACGCAGCGAAAGTGGGATGATTGCCGACCCCATTACCATCGGCCCAACTAGCAAAATTTGCAATGCGCTTGACATGATGAAACAACATCGTATTTCAGGCATCCCGGTCACAGATAATTCCGGTAAACTCCTTGGCATTTTAACTAACCGTGATTTAAGATTTGAAACCAGGATAGATTTGCCGGTTTCAAGTGTCATGACCAAGGACAATCTCATTACTGCACCGGTTGGCACCACATTAGCCCAAGCCCAAGAAATCCTTCATAAACACCGAATCGAGAAATTGTTGATCGTTGATAACGAAGGTATATTACAAGGTCTTATAACGGTTAAAGATATTCAAAAACGAATTTCTCACCCAAATTCTACCAAAGATGGCAGGGGACGTTTGCTTGTAGGCGCTGCTGTTGGCCCCGCAAACAATTTTTTGGAACGTGCACAAGAACTCGCTATTAAAGGTGCCGATTTAATCGCGGTTGATTCGGCCCATGGCCACAGCCAACGGGTTTTGGAAGTTGTTCAAGAATTAAGGAAACGGCTTCCGGAGCGTGTCAGTGTTATTGCTGGCAATGTTGCTACCGAGGTAGGCGCATTAGCATTGATGCTTCATGGTGCTAACGCTATAAAAGTCGGTGTAGGGCCTGGTTCTATTTGCACTACTCGTATTGTAAGTGGTGTAGGCGTACCACAATTGACCGCTATCATGGACTGCTACAAGGCCACAAAGGGACGAGTTCCTCTTATTGCGGATGGTGGCATTAAGTTCTCTGGTGATGTCACCAAAGCGTTGGCTGCTGGTGCGGATTGCGTGATGTTGGGTGGCTTGTTGGCTGGAACAGATGAAAGCCCTGGTGAAACCATTTTATATCAAGGCAGAACCTTCAAAAGCTATCGTGGTATGGGTTCGCTGGCTGCAATGAATGCGGGTTCGTCAGACCGATACAGCCAGGAAAGCAATGGAAAGCTGGTTCCTGAAGGTATCGAAGGGCGAGTGCCTAGTAAAGGTCCTTTGTCAGAACTGATTTTCCAGCTTGTTGGTGGTTTGCGATCTGGCATGGGGTACTGCGGTTCCAAGGATATCGCTATGCTACATGACAGAGCTGAATTTATCAAAATTTCCAGTGCTGGTTTGCGCGAAAGCCACGTTCATGATGTCGCTATTACCCAAGAAGCACCTAATTACAGAATTGAATAAGTGATACACAATCAACTTTTATAATGGACAATATGACTTTTTTAAAAACACTACGAGAAGAAGGACGCAAAAATACCATTCGGTTACGGCGTTCTGCTGCTGACCGCTTAGCAGATAAGATTCTAGTTATGGCAGCCAGAAAAGAAAGAGAGCTTCGTAAAAAAGCACTGGAAGCAGAACGGGAAATCAATAAAACAAAAGCCGCCAAAAAGCGAGAAGCAAAGATGACATGTCGCTGTAATCAGGACGCATGTACTGAGTGCCAACACCGAATTAGGCACCGATCAATCAATCAGCGCCTCCGAGCAGCAAAAAAAGTGGCCATTGAATCTATACCAAAGACCACAAGAAGCACAGAGATTTTAAGCTTATATTTTGAAGAATTAAACATGTATACTGAAAAGTATGCGCACCGTTCTTCTAATAGCAAAACGTCTGGCCGAAGACCAAAAACTGTAATCCCAAGAGGTTTTCAAGAAGTCACGGCTGAAATCGAACCTGAGGGACCCAGACATCACCCGTGGAGAATACCGTTTAGTAAAAATTATTTTGTTGTTGACACTGTAACCAACTCGTGATACAATTCGGTTGTCGGTAAAAGTTAGTGGCAAAACTGCAATAAATTAGTGCAGGAGATCACCATGAAAATTAAACTAAACGGTATCGAGATAGAGATGGAAGGTGACGCCGAAGTCATAATTTCTGATGACGGCAAGCACATCGTTATCAAACCCCAGCCTCAAATTTCTTTGCAACCTATCACAACTCCATATGTTTGGCCCAACATCACATATCCAAACATATACCCGAATTATCCAGGTACTTACCCAAACACTCACCCTTATCCCAACACATACCCTTGGGGAACCACTATTTGTGGCTCACCTAATGATGTAGGCAGCGTTTCGAGTGGTAGTTACACAGTTCGGGCCGATGACCCAAATTTACAAATTTCATACACAACTTCGCAGATACAATAAAGGACAAAATGATTGAAGGAAATGCCATCAACTACTATCAGAAATCGATGGGAGAATGGTGGACAAAAAATTTCGGAGATAATCCAGACGATGTTCCCGCCAATTCACTGCTCGCAATTGGTGAAGAATTGGGAGAGCTAATGCGTGCTCATATTAAGCAAGTTTCAAACATCAGAGGTTCATCTGAAGAATGGGAACGTGAAATCAATAAGGAAATTGGCGATGTATTTGTAACGTTGGCCGTTTATGCTTATCGACGCGGCATTGATCTTGAAAAAGCCATCCGTGAACGATGGGATGTTGTGGGCAAACGTGACTGGCAAAAAGATCGTAAGACTGGCGGCTGTGTAGAGCACGGAGCTATTGCAGAATGAGATTGACTGCTGACAGCGAGCTATTAAGAGTTTTGGAACGTCAAGATGCGCTAATAGCTGCCGGTTTTGATCCAGCATCGGGCGACAATCAAGAAGCCATGGATGTAGCAATGAAGTGGGCAGCTTTGGACCGGATAGAAGGCGAAGACCCAGCCAGATATAATGAGCTAGTTGCCAAATACGCTCCCGAGCTACCTGGGTTGAGAGAGGCACGTGCTTTAAGCCTCCACACTCCAAATTCATACAGCGGGTCAATTTTAAGCGCACTCTGCGAAATGGCCACTTTGGTCACCTGGGACGAATTACTAGAAAAGGAAAACGAAAATTAATGAGCATACCTATCATTGGCGGCGATAACAACATTCCGATTATTGGCCAACCGCAAGAACCGGAACAGCAATACCAAAGCGATCCGCGAACGGCTTTAATTATGGAGTTGATGGCGGTAGTCAGCCATTGCTCTGATGTTTTGAAGGCTATTCAATCAGACACTAAAGCTGCAATTGAACGTTTGGACATGCCGGATCATTCATTAGTAGTGCGACTGCTGACCAAAATCGAAAATATTGCCGAAGATGCACTTACTTCCGATCCCATCGTTGGAACGTTGTTGCGCATTGAAGGTGCGATGGTATCTAAGTTTATTCGCTGGCTGGAAAAGACGTCGGCTGATGGTCTAACCCAGGCTGAAAACGAAATTGTTCAAAAAGCTATCAAACTGGCCATTGAAAAAACGCAAATGCCTGGTGAAGCGCCAGCTGAACCAAGAGAAACCAAGGTTGATCCAAATGCACCAACACCATTGGTGACATTAACCTAAGGAAAATATGCCGGTTATCATGGATGAAATAGACGAAAATTACGAGGAAGAAAAATCAACCAACTTTCCTGGGATTATTCTTGGACTTGTAGCACTTCCGCTTGGTTTGGGTATTGTGGCCGCTTACATCAAGGCCATCTGGTGTATTATGGCACACGTGTGGCATATGGTTAACTTCTAATGTCAATGTTTCAAAAAATCGGGTCTGATTATTATGAAACTTATGAAGATGAATTCATGGATGACTTGGAATTTGAGGCTCGACGCGCCAGCATACCAGAGCAATATGCTTATAAAGCTTGCCAGTATGCATGGCGCGAAGGCCATGCAAATGGGTTTCATGTAGTTTACATGAAACTTCTTGAAATCGCTGAAATGTTTAAAGACGATCAAAATGATAACTAGATGGCAGTGGATCGATATTTGTGAATCGTGTCTCGCAATAATAGAAGGGCATCGCCCGATGGTTATGACGTCATTCACAACATGCGCAGTTTGCGAGACTTCTGGCACAAAATGCCAGAAAACCCCCATCAAGGTTCCTGTTAAACAATTGAGAGGCATGGTTTTAGAGGTTTATTCAGACTAATGCTTGAATTTGTTAGCGGTGACATTTTTGAATCACAGGCCGACGCATTCGTTTGTACAGTCAATACGGTTGGTGTTATGGGCAAAGGTATTGCTCTGGAATTCAAGCATCGATTTCCGGGTTTGTTTCAGTGCTATGCAGAGCAGTGCCATTACAATAACATCAAAGTCGGCTCCGTACATGTTTGGCCTACAGGCAGGTTGCAACCGCGATTTGTCATCAATTTTCCAACAAAACAGCATTGGAGAAATCCTTCTCGTCTAGAATGGATTAAATGGGGTTTGGATGATTTGGCTGAGAAATTGCTTCATCATGAAATTTCCAGTGTGGCAGTACCTGCTTTGGGGTGTAATTTGGGTGGGTTGATGTGGACCAGTGTTGTGCCGCTGTTTAACATTTTTGAAACCCATCCGTGTAAAGTATCAGTTTTTAGACCGAAATAAGGGAGCATTGTAATGGCGTTGTTTTTCGCTGAAATTTTCAATTTTTTTGTTTTCGGGGCAATTGGTTTCTGGTTAGCCGTTGCTGCCGTTAACATCGCGCTTTTGTTTTTCACTGAATACGTAAAGCCTGGTTGGGCAACAGTGACTTTTGTTTTGACGTTGGCTTTTCTCAAGTATACCAACGCGTTTGATATTGTGGCTTATGCTCCAAATCACAAGGCGGATTTGTTTTGGTTTAGCATTGGTTATGTAATTGCCGGTGCAATTTGGAGTTTGATCAAATGGCAATTCTTTTTGCTAGAAAATCGGAACAAATATGAAAAGAGGCGTCTTGACTTTTTTGCAACCAACAACATCAAAGGTACTGAAATTGTTGATGAACTCAAAGACAAATGGGCTACTGTAGTTCGATCTGAAAAAATTGGCAAGCCGGATGCCGCCCGTTATAAGGACACCCTCATTCTTTGGATGACCTACTGGCCATGGTCTGTTTTATGGACCCTTGTTCATGATTTCGTTAAACGTGCCTTCGACTGGGTTTATGACAACCTCGGTAAAGCTTATGACAATATGGCTGACAGAACATACGCCAGGTTCGATTCCGATTTCCAGAAAGATGAAAAGGTAAAGTAATGACCACCCGTCACGAGCTGCTGCAAGTTTTATTCAACAATTTAAGCACTACAGATTTGCAGCAGCTCGTGGAGCTGGCTAACGAAGCCTGTAAATCACTCAATACCATCCACCGTAACAAGAATTTCAGCGACACAACCACCGAAGAACATGTTATTGATGCGTCTTATGTAGTTTCGTGCATCGGCACTGCAATAAACGATGTTCTCAAAGGACGGAATCATCCGTATACCGAAAAATGACAGTTCACTGCGTGTTTTATATTAGTTCGGATGGGTTCACTTACTCATGTGATACTTTGCTCGGCATTTTCTTAGAAAAGTGGGAAGCAGAACGAGCATTATTGATGCACGTTGATGCGGTTCGAACCTTTAATGAACAGTGTATTAAACGAGATAAACAGTTTACTGCACTAGTCAAGGCGGGAAAACTTAAAGAGGCCGGTGGATTACCATTGGTTGATTTTGCGGGTATCGCGGATGATGACATGGATCATTATGATATTCGTGAGGTAACAGTAGGAGAATTTAATGGCTGAAGAAATCGAGCAACAACCAGTTATCGGACATAGCGCTACCGAAGGCACCGTATACCGGCAACGATACAAATCCGATATTGGTGAAGGTACGATCTTCCTTCTTGAGTTGGCCCAAGAAGACGAAACAACTGGCCAACTCCAAACCATAACAGAACCAGTTTGCCCACACTGCGAGCATGTTGGCGATCCAGCTGCCCTATGGGATATCAAGGGCGACATTTATTATCATATAGCATGTGGTCCAATGTCACGACAGGATCTGGCTATGTTTTTCTTTGAACACGCTTCTTTATAAAAAATTATGACAACAAACAGACGCGGTAAAGTTACTCAACAACCCAGCCAGAATTATCAAAATACGCACTTAGTAGAACTCAACAACAGCATCACCCCCAGGCAGAATGTTCCGGCTCCCCATTCCAAAGCACCAGCAATTTTGCGGCCACCATTGAGACAAGTCAATGGCTAGATGACCGTGGCCCCAACTGGTCTCGCAATAATTGGTGGGATGAATGGATCAGCATGCTGTTCAGAGATTATAACGACACACCTCTCCCAAGAATCGTTGAGCACAGATCTATCTGGGATTTTTACGCAGCCGTTGGTTACGATTACAAAAGGAAAAAATGGGTTACAAACAAGTTATCGTAATGCGCACCGATTTGAACATGCGTAAGGGCAAAATGATTGCCCAAGGTGCACATGCAAGTATGGCGGCTCTGCGAGGTTGGGAAATGGTGGTAGGCCGCATGCCAGAGCATTTGCATCGGTGGATAGTAGACAGCAATGAAACTAAAATTTGCTGCAGGGCAGACAGCAAAGAAGAGTTAAACGAAATTTACGAATCGGCTCTTAAAGCTGGGTTGGAAGTGCACATGATAGTTGATTGTGGTTTCACGGAATTTAAAGGTGTTCCAACTCAAACATGTATATCGATTGGGCCGGATGCTGATGGAAAAATTGATAAAATAACCGGCCACTTAAAACTATTATGAGACACATTACTAAAGTCGGTTTGAGACGCCTATCTGAAAAACAAACCAAAGATCTTCTAGCCTCGCTTGAGCAAGAACGTGAGGCCATCAACCAAAAAATCCAAAAGTTGCAAAAACGCAGCTCGTCATGTTATATGGAACCAGAAATTGGTGATGAGCTTTACATTCAAGGGTCTTTTTCGATAGATCATGGCTGGGATGACGTAGAAGGTGGATTGGGAGTTATTTGCAGAATCCAACAACAAACCAGTGCAGGCAAACCAACTTATTTTGTAGAAGTTCAGGAAATCCCTGGCCGCTTTTTCAACTGGGGCTGGCTCCAAGAAAAACAAGAACTTCTACAAAAAGCTTACCGCATGCGACGTGCACGCCCCGATCCAGACTTTCCCGATTCTTGGGGCATTGAGCAGCGTGTTAAATGGTTTACTGAAATGTACGGTGAAAACTTGGCCGCTCAATATTTCAGCACTGATGGTGATTGCGATGAAAAACTCCGAAGCTAGAATCAGACAGCATGGCGGTTATGTCAAAGATTTGCCAATAAACATCAAACGAGTGTTTGATGATCGCCGCAAGAAACGGAAGGTTTATGCTTCTGTATTGATGTACAGCGTTGGCCGACATTATTACGCAACACTTGCAGAAGAGAGCAATCCGGCACTGGTACTAGAAAATAACAAATGGATTGAACGGATTTGCTGGGATGACGGCCCTAAAATAAAAGGTCGTACAGAATCCAAAAGATGCAACAATTGGCATGCCGCACGAGCTTGGATTGACCAAGCCTTTAACAGGATTTTTGGTAAGAAAACCCATAGGCTGGTGATGAGTCCGTCGACTTGCAAAAACTATTGGAAAAATGACGGAGAATAGTTTGGTCGGTCCGGTGGGAGTCGAACCCACAACCTCCCGCTTAAAAGGCGGGTCCTCTGCCAGTTGAGTTACGGACCGATGGGTGACCTCAAGACGATTCGAACGTCTCTCCAGATTTAACTAGCGTGTCTGGTATTTCCGTTAAACTTTGAGGTCTTGTGATTTGGTGCGCCCAGTGGGACTTGAACCCACAACCCCTGCATTAAAAGTGCAGTGCTCTGCCAATTGAGCTATAGGCGCATATTTGGTGGGTCCGGTGAGGATTGAACTCACAACCTCTCGCTTAAGAGGCGAGTACTCTACCAGTTGAGTTACAGACCCACTTTTTGGGTTCGTAGTTATTCAGTAGAGTGTATGTCACTTACGCTGATAAACTGAGCCACGAAGCCCTGTGCAATCGCTCGCATCAGGCGCTTGTAGCTGCCTGATGCTAAGCCTTGCGTTTAAGTTTAAGAGTGTAAGCCATTTTGGTGTTCGTACCTATTTATACACGTTCCGGGGTTGAGAAGCGGACAATGGGCGCTGATGTCCATTACAACCTGGCTCGTCACCAGGTGCCCCTACCAATAGAACCATTATAGCACGAAGCTACCCAGCTGTCAAGTATTGTTTTTACTTGACACAAACCTTTCCGATGTGGTACCTTGGTTGTATGGCTCAAAAATGCACAGCATGTTCCATTAGATTGGTTGATAAAGGGCATCTTCAATGCGAAGGGTGCCTTCAAACGGCAATTCAAGTGATGACAGCCGTCATAGTTGAAAATCTTATTCAGGAAGTTCAACTAGATGCATCACTCAGTGGTAACGACCCACTGATGGTGTTAAGCTCAAAGATTGCGGCATATCAGAACTCTGGTGATCCTGTGAGAAATCATGTGTGGTCTTCTATTAGCTGGCTCTTAAAAAGAGTTCAAGATAAAGCTCGACAGGATGGCCAAAATCCTTGGGGGTATTTGTTGTTGGCTTCCTCATTTTATACTGAAAATGCCGAAAAAATTAATCCAAAGTCAATGGCCGAAGCACGTGCCATGCATATGATCAGAGCCAAGACAGCAGTGCAATAATCACTTGACAGATACTGCTTCATATGATACGATGTTAACGGAGCTAAACCAAACATATGAAGCAGTATCTGACTCGTTCTTCCATTCAGGCTACAGTAATTGGTCTTGTCATTTTTTTGTTGGAGTGCGCTATTGCAGGTCCTGAACATGCCAAAAAGCTGTCTATTGTCGGCGAAGGATACTTTGTTTCTGCTGTTTGGTGTATTGTGTTGCGATGTTCATTGCCATTGTTGGTATGGACTATCTTAACATGAAACGCGGTGACGGAACACGTTTTGGAAATTAGGAGACGATCTATGAAAAAATTTGTTAGAATTGCTAGCGACATGTATCCTATCGACGGCATTGAGTCGGTCAATTTCAATGCCGTAGATGGCAAAACAGTGGAAGTAAAGCTGGTGGGCGTGGCTGAAACTTTCCGCTATACAGGCGAATTTGCAGATTTGGCTTACGCCGCACTAAGCCCTCTTTGCATTTACGTCAATGACAGTTACTTCTTGGCCCACCGCATTGAATGGGTGAACTTTGAGGCCACCATTGGTGGCGACATTGGCGTGGAAGTGCGGGTTGCTGGAGAAGTTGATGCGAAAGGCAATCCAGTCACACGCCAATACACAGAGAATATGGCCAGCATCGCATACGACAAGTTGACCGAGCTGGTGGATGCCACTGTAGCGGCCAGTTAACAAACAAAGGAAAAAGGAAAAAGGAAAATGATTAATTCAAAAGTTTCGTTCGTTTTGATGGTGTCTCTCGTTGCGGCACTATTTTTGGCTGGTTGTGGTCAGCCTGTTTATCAGCAGCCCCCGGCAACAGTTGTTTATCAGCAGCCCCCGGTTGTGGTTGTTCAACAGCAACCTTCAGCTCCAGCCGCAAACCAAGCTGCCACGAATGTCGATCCCAACAAGCCGAATTATGGTAATGGCGCAGGGAAAGCAACTGTTGGTGCACCAACCAACACCACGGTTACTAAACCTGGAACAAATGGAAGCATTAGTCGTGGACCTGGTATCGCACCAGCAACGGCCACATCAGCGCCAGCATCCTCGGCCAAGCCCAACTACACTAAGTCAGCGCCGGTAGTGGCAGCACCGGCCAAGCCAGCATCAACCAAACCAAATTACAGCAAAAAGTAGCTTTCTCGATGCAAGGGCGGCTTTACTGCCGCCCTTCAGGACTAAATGAAACAAGATAACATGACCGGAATGCTATTGGGGCTTGCCGTTGGTGATGCCCTCGGGTCCACTCTTGAATTTGGCCCCAGAATTCCATTGCACAGCCTTCATACCCACATGATTGGCGGTGGTCCATTTGATTTGGCTCCTGGTGAGTGGACCGATGACACCGCTATGGCGGTGGCGATGGGACGTGCACTAACATCGGTCCATTGTCAATATGGGTTTAATTCCTATGTCATCATGTCCGAATTTTGTGGTTGGTTCATGTATGGACGGCATTCATGCACTGGAGCGTGTTTTGATATTGGAAACGCCATCAGGACCGCACTCAAAGTTTTTATTTCAGACCCATCACGTCTTCCCAAAATCTCACCGGAATCTCTCGGCAACGGGTCTTTGATGCGCAATGCCACGGCTGTTATGTATGCCAGAAATGACAAAGAAGCGTACGATTATTCTTACGAACAGGCATTACTGACACACGGCGAAAAGGCGGCACGAGCAACTGGTGATTTCGGACGGTTACTATGGGATGCAGCGCATGCCGACGATTGTTGCATAACTCCTCAAGAGTTTATTCAAACTTCAATCGTCAGCCCTTATAAGGACCGTGATGAAGTTTCGTCATCTGGCTATTATTTGGATACACTCCATGCGGCGTACTGGGCTGTTGCCAATACGACCTCATTTGAAGATGCAGTGATACAAGCTGTGAATTTAGGCAATGATGCCGATACTGTAGGTGCAGTGGCTGGCCAACTTGCTGGTGCGATTTACGGATACAAGAGCATTCCTGAACGGTGGTTGAAAGTGCTGGCGTGGCGAGACGAACTTGTCCGATTGTCGCACCAACTAACATTCATTTGCGATATTTGTGGCCATAAAAGCTGTAACGGTCATATCGGAGAAGGTTGGCAGTAATGGGATATTTTGTGGATACACTACCGGCAAACCTCGTATGAGACAACTTAAAAAAGCGTGGATTACACCGCATGCCGACGATGCATTGATGCTGAGCCTAGCGTCCGACAGGCCGGATCAAGATTATACTAGGCTATTATGCAACAGCACCGTGTTTCCAGACCGCGACAATCCTGGCCATCAGAGCCACACCGTCACAGTTGGCTTGTTTAGCCGGGAAGATTTGGAATATTTGCATGTGTTCTTGACGAAGTTCCTGTATGACTAAAGTAAAGAACCCAGATAAACGTGGTCTTTATCATTGCGAGTTCCATTGCCGTCCAAGCCCAAAATTTCCGGCTCCCACCTGGAAAACCTTGGCCGGATATGAGAAACACCTAAAATCATGTCCCAAAAGACCGGAAGCAATTGCCGCTCGCCTCAATGAACAAGAACAACGTGAGAGCGTTCGACGAGCCAAGATAGCGGCTTGCCCCCGTAGAGTGGGCGAGAGCGTTTTCGTGATATTTCGGAGGGTCACAAGACCCACACATGTTTGGCGTGGTTCTCGCCAGGTGCGTATGTACTACGAAGAGCTATACGCATTTGATGCAATGTCGGCAACCATACAGGAAATCAATTGGCTGGGTGATGATCAGTTTGGCTATTACCAGTATCGAGATCTTTATGGTTATTTCAGTGAAGGCGATGTCTATAACTCACTGGAAGAAGCCAAACAGGTAGCGGCTCAGAAATTGGCAGGACACCAGGAAGCGGTTAGGAATGCGGAGATGTGCAGATAAATGGACGAACAAAAAATGAGCGATCTAGAAAATGAGCTTTACCGCATGAGCGAGGCATATAACCTACGCATTTATAGTCGAACATTAATGGCCGCTGCCAAGCGCATACATGATTTGGAAGCAAAAGTTTCTGAGACTAATCGAGAGCGGTTGGAAATGGATAAAATGGAAATCACAAAAGAAGAATACTTTCAATTAAAGGCTGCTGAACTAGAGCTGGATATGCTCAATGCAGGTGGCGTGGATAACTGGGAAGGACGAGACGACGCGCTGTGGCCGGATGGCGAAAAATCTTTTGCAGACCAAAAGAAAGAGCTGAAGAAAGAAATATTGGGTTAGAATTTGTCACTGTATTTCAAGAACCTAATAGCCTCAGCCACGGAATCGGCTTTCCATGAGGTTCCGGATGTCCATTTGTTACCAGACCCAAAACCAATAAATTCTATGTAGACCACATGAACGTTGTTTTTGAAGTGGCTTAGTGCGTTGGCTGCATTCTCTCGAAATTTGGGGTCCAGTTCAACCAACATACTCATACGTGCATCGATGGCATATCTGATCCAACCTTTGTTTTGAGCCTTCATTTTGGATATGCCATCAGCAAGTTTGGCAATCATGTCGCCATGTGTGGAGAATTTTGTTCCTACAGCACTAATAACTTTACCGGTTGGATCAATCCAGCCCCAAATTTTGCAGTCAGAACTGATTGGTATTTTTTCTTCCGGTCTATCTATCGGTTCAATTTTTTGAACGGCCTCGTTGAGGCTTTCTTTGATGGCTTGAATGATTTTGCTGGTCACACACCTATTTAGCATTCAAAGCACCGGCTATCTGCTCGGCATCATCAAAGTTGTAACAAAACGCAATGTCCCTGGGGCCAGTTGTAATCTTGGCCACAAATCCTCTGGTTTTGTAAAACTCGTTCACTACTTCACCCACCGTGAAAGGTCCATCTGCTGGAATTGGCCCTTCGACCATTATAGTGTAGTGATAGAGGCTGCCGCATGAACGGTAAGAAAATGTGACCTGTTCACCCTCGTAATCGGAGGAGAACTTGAAATATGGGTCAACTCCGTTATCGCCCTGGTACTCAGTTGATGATGTTTCAATCGGCAAAAGATAGTTTTGGTCCTCAATATTGAGAACAGTTACAGGGTCTTTGCCGCCGATGGCTCTGACATTCACATCTTTCAATTGTTGCTTCAGTCTAACCCCCGGCTTGAATCGGGAATGTTCCTTAACCATCACAGTTGTGAAGAGCTTGCCCTCAAGCATTCGCCTCAAACGATCAGCCACTTCGCTGGCGTTGTAAATGGTCAAGGTACCGTAGTTATTTTTAGCGGCCATTAGTAGCTCCTCATCTGTTCTTTCCAAATTGTGTTCATCAAGACGCTGTAGGCATCAATGCCAAACATATCGCGCATAGCGTTCATGACCTGTCGCATGCTGTCGTCAGGCCTGGTTCCGTTGAATTCACCCACGAACTGACGGCGATAGTAATAACGGGCTTTGCGACCCTTGGCCAGGACCACCAACTTGTTGGGGTGGCGGATTGCGGCGTACGGGACGTCACCATATTCTCGTCCGGTAATGATGTCCGTATACTTGTCCTTGCCGTTGTCCACCAGCACAATGCCTTCCAGACCCTCACGCTCGGCTATTTCTTTGTCTCCTACACCATAGGAACCTGTCAGGTAGCCAGGGTAGGCTCGTTTTTCATTTTCAGCTACCCGCATTGCGATTTTTTCATCAACCATTCCTGGTGAACCACAACTGTATCGCGGAATTACATGATAAAATGCTGTTCTCATTGTTTTATGTTCCTTCAAAAGGTGTGGCATTCCGCCACTTCCAGCAGCCGCATAACTCGATCAGCGTTGTTCTGGCCAAATTTTCGGACCAAAATATCGTAATTCGATTCGCTCTTACCCACAATGATATTGCGTTGGAGGAAAGCGTATAAATCCTGGTTGGTTTTAATGCCCTCAAGTGCCAACATGTCTTTTATAGTTGTGACATGACGACGAAGCCGCTGTGCAGACTTGATCCGCACAGAATGGCGAGTGCTGGTGTTGATGCCATCCCAACCGCCAAAACGAGATTCACCTATGATTTTTACATTGGCCATTCGGCCAGAAACTTTCACCACATAAGTTGCGCCAATCTTCACATCAGCCTTTTTCATTATGGTTATCTCCGGTGTGCATCGCAATAGTCGTCGTCGATGGCGCGTTCCCAGGCCAGTTCTTCAAACTGGCCATAGCGCTGATAAGCTTCAGAGCCATACTCGGGATGCCATCGGGTCCAAAGCACCACAGGCGGTGCATCAGCAATCGCCGATTCAGCTTCTTCCAACGAACGCCAATTACCAAAAACGAAACGATTACCGTCCTGGTCAGTCGCAACCAAGAAAAAGATGTCACTGATGATTGCGCCGGTTGGATTATCCAAATCGGCGTTTTCGTAATTGTGACCAGTCACCCGATATTCGGAGCCGATTGAAATGTCGAATCGTTGTTTGGATGCCATAAAACCATTTTACCACATTGAAATATTTGGCGTCAATTATCGCATTTCCTTCAACCACTTAAATCTAGCCTCTAAATCTTGGAAACCGAATTCACTGTCTTGGGCAAAAGTACCGACTTTATCAAAGCCACCAGTGGCACCACAGTTATGGACCTCAAGAATTTCAATCAACGCCTCAGCCTGAGTTTGATATCGTAATGCTCGGCCCAAATCGCGCATGTCTTCCCACTGTTTCACCTGTCTCAGGCAGCTTGCAGCAGCTTTGAGAATAGTGGTGTACTGGATGGGTTTGCGGGTCTTTTTCTTTGGTTGTTTCATTTTGACCGCATGGCCTGTTGAAAGCGCTTCCAGCTTTCATCTGTTTTGAAATCGGCGTCGATGCTGCGCCCGTTCACCGTTACTTCTGCACCCATGTCACGGAGTTTTTGGGCAGATGCCTCCACAGCTCTTGAGCTGGCGTCTTTTTTGGCTTCAAAGTTGAGCATCATAGTTACACGATCTCCGTGTTATCTGGGTTGGCACGCTGGAATTCTCGGCCAGCCGCAAAACAGATAGCTATCAAGAAGTTGATAGCCTCACCACCACTCTCAATGATTCGACGAACGTTGCGTTCGACACTTGGATCATCGGCACGATTGGTTCGGCACCATGCTAAAATTATCTCATCACGTGTCATTTTTGGTTTCCTTTAATTTTGGACTGGTTTACCAGCAGCGTCAACGCACACTGGGATGAGGGTTTTACCGAGAGATTTGACATTTTCGTAGATCTTGCCAGATTCGGTTTGAACGGAGTAATAGACGCTGGCCTTACGCACTTCGACGGCCAGAACTTTTGAAACAGCACCAGTGTTGTAGACGCGCCACATTCCCGGCTTCAACTCGAATGCTGAAATAGCCGGGACTGCGCCGACACCTTGACACCATGACACTCGCCTGTCAGTGAACTTCATGTCGCTCACCGTCATATCTTGGTAGGCTCTAACTTTGGGTGCGTCCATAAAACCATTTTACCACATTGAAATATTTGATGTCAAGTCCACCTTCCGACGATATCCCATTCGCTAGGCCCCTCTGGTCTGCCGTCAGGTTTCATTTCACCGCTTTCGGTCCAACGTTCACGCTCGGAATCGTATTGCTTTTTGCCAGGTTCTTTGAGGATGCAATACCCAAGACAATTGTATTTTCGTTCCCACAGGCTGCGTATTTCAGAAATGTTAACACGTTTGCCGTTACGCGCTTTGTAATCTCCAGGTTTCGTGATTTTTATAGCCATTCAGTCGGCTCCCAATTAATCTTATAACCACCACCATTGAAACCTGTAAATCGTGGGGTTTCTCGCCAAATAGCGGTGCACATCCAACGAATGTCTGCACCGATTATTTTGGGTAACCACAGGAAAGCCGAAACCACTCTTGGCTGATATTCATCCAATTCACCGTTAAGATTCCAATACATGTCACGCCTCAAACCTATTTTACCACATCAGTTGGTTACTTGTCAATTTAAATGATCCGTGCTATAATTGGTCGTGACCAAAGAACTTGAAAAACAACTGGTAGACGCATACCCCGCGTTGTTCGTGGAATACGGTGGCAATCCACGAGAAACATGCATGGCTTGGGGTTGCACACACGGTGACGGCTGGTTTAACATTTTGAAATCGCTATGTGCTCAAATAAACCATTACGTGGCACAACACCCAGGCATGGAAGTAAGGTTTCTCCAGGTTAAAGAAAAATTTGGTTCGCTCCGAGTTTATCACAACGGTGATGAAAACGTACGCAAAATTGTGGACCAGCACGAAGAGCTTTCAGAAAGAACGTGTGAGCAGTGCGGTCAGCCTGGTGAAGTCATCAAAACTGGTTGGATGGCCTGCCTCTGTCCAGAATGTTTAGAGAAAAAGCTTGCAGCTAAGAGCTGATGACTACTTGACAGACTCCGGACGTCGTGTTATAATGGTTTTAGACATGAGGAAACACCAATTCTCCTCATGAATTTTTCGGTTGTATAAATAAGACGAATGCACACCACATTACACATTATCGAGGTCATCAGCCCAATGGTTAGCACCATGGGCATTGTCAATAACGTGTCCAATCGCTGGCGTGCGAACTTTACCAACTAGCTTTTGCTAGTTTGGCCCCTACCTTCCTAAGCAAAAGCTAGTCATACAGCGCCGTAAGGTTACTGTGTCCTATGGCTGCTAAGCTAATCTGGTGAAAGCGACGGTCTGAAAAACCGTAGAGCGGAGATCGTAACTCCGAGCAGCCACCAAATCCTTAGCCCCTTAGCTTAGATGGTAAAAGCGCTCGTCTGAAAAGCGAGAGACACCGGCTCGATTCCGGTAGGGGCTGCCAAATTTTTCTCCGATAACTCAATGTAGAGTGACGCCCATTAAAAGCGTAAGTTGCAGGTTCGAATCCTGCTCGGGGAGCCACAGGGGTGTAGCTCAATGGTAGAGCAGCGGTCTCCAAAACCGCCTATGGGGGTTCGATTCCCTCCACCCCTGCCAATACTGAGGGATATCATAACTGGTAATGAGCTTGACTGTTAATCAAGACTATGTGGGTTCGAGTCCCACACCCTCAGCCAATTTTCTTCATTCGTAGCTCAGTGGTAGAGCGTCGCTCTGTTAAAGCGAATGTCGTGGGTTCGACCCCCACCGAATGATCCATGGGAGTGTAGCTCAATGGTAGAGCAGTTGATTCCAAACCAGCCAATCAGGGTTCGATTCCTTGCACTCCCGCCAAAACTTCCCTCAAATAAACCTTGACAAAACATGCCTAAACGTGTTCTAATGGTTTCATGGCTTCTTCTTTGTCCGCTTCTGCTCTCGGCTTGATGCTGCAGAGCGTTGCTGCTTATGATAGTGATGACGAGTCTTTCCATGGCAACGGTCATCATAACACCTGGCATGACTTTAGCGAATGGTTGAGAAACACTGCCTACAACCTCGGCCACTCATCTGCCTATGTCCACGAGCGACTGACACGACGCAACGCCAAGACTGTGGCGTTGTTGATGACCATCGGTTATTGGCCCACCGATAAGATTACCATGAAACAGGAAGAAACCATTCTTGGGGAAATCACAAAGTGGTCGCACCTCATTAATCCGGACATCCCGCACGCCGGTCAGGTGTTTGCCAGCGTCGGTGAGTACGTTCGATGGAGTGCAACAATTGAGGCGACGTTGTTGCACTCTTTGGACAACAAGCTCGTTTTAGCGGCTTAACCCCCTGGGGGACCCGTAATGGGTCCCCGTTACTCGCTCATCTCTAGTAGTTCCAATACTTCATAAAAAGCCTCTGCTTTCCCACTTTCCTTACCGGCAAGAAACCAATTACAGGCTGATCGGTTCAATTTTTCCTGTGATTGGGCCTTTTCTCGGAGAGAATGCAATTTTTGTTGGAATGTGGTTGACTGGCTTAAATTCGAACACATTCGAACTTTCCGCACCAAATCGTATACTAACCGATGTGGCTTGTCGGCCCACTCATAAGCTAACGGGCCGACACCACTGACACCATTGATATAGTCAGCAAGTGTAGATTCCTCGCTGGCCTTGATGCCACCATATAATGCATGGAATTTTTCAGCACGTCGAAGTTTGCGTGCGTTGCGTGATCCTTTGCTCATGCTAGTGCCGCTCGTACCTTATCGCTCAACATTTTGCCATCCGCCCGTTTTCCGTTCAAACGCTCTTTGACACCCTTCATCACCACGCCCATTGCTTTCGGGCCAGCAGCGCCGGTTTCAGTGATTGTCGTTTGGATTAGCTGGTTTAGCTCGTCTTCTGATACCAGAACGGGCATGAAAGTTTCGATTAGCTTCAGTTCAGCAGCTTCCTTTTGAGCCATTTCCGGCCTGTCGCCTAACGTGAAAGCCTCGAATGCCTCACGCCGTTGTTTAGCCAACATGCTGAGAACCTGCAGCTCGGCTGCTTCATCAACCGGTTTTTGCTGATTAACACGCCACTGATCAAGTGCGGTCTTGATGGAGCGTAATGTATTGAGCTGAAGAGTATCATGAGCTTTCATGGCAATCACCATGTTTTGTTGTACTTGTTCTAGCAGTGTCATGTGAACATTGTATCATAACAAACAACTTTGCGCAAGTGATATCGGTTTGCCTGTTGACGATCTGCTAGTCGAATGTTACAATGGGTGGTTTGATTCCTTCTTCTTTCACCTCTTGGCCCATCCATGGCAGTTTTGGGTGGGCCGCTTATTGATATGAATGACAAAAACAAAAACATACTCCAAGAAGCTGACGAGTTGGTTTCAGGTCCACGCAATGGACGATACGGTCATCCACGTGATTCTTTTGCCCAAATCGGACGGGTGTGGGCAGAAATTCTCGGCGTGCCGGTAACACCGGAACAAGTTGGCCTGTGCATGATCGCTATGAAGGTGTGCCGTTTCGTACACAGACCAGATAAACTTGATTCACTCGTGGACATATGTGGTTATGCCCGTACAATCGAAATGATTCGCGAACCGAGTGAGTAAATAAAAACGGGAGGGCAATCCCGTGCTCACAAATCTTACCGCTAACACCTTCACAGACACAACCAAAACAGGGACAGTTTTGGTTGTGTGGCTTGCCAGCTGGCATGCACCAAGTCTAGCACTTGGCAACAGAGTTCAAAAACTAATCAGCAAATCCAAAATATTTGGTGTTGATGTAGATCAAGAAACTGAGCTAGCTATGCAGTTCAGCGTTCGTGGTATACCAACTTTGATGTTGTTTCAAGATGGGCAGCTTATCGCTCGTGAAACAACACTCACACCAGAACTCCAGGGGCAAATATGAACATTATCACCCAAATAACAAAAGCGCTGATGTTCGCTGCTATCGCTGCTGCGTTTGTCATGGTGGCGCTACTGGTTAATGACACCCGTACTGTGGTTAAACAAGTTCCCACTGTTGTGCAGAACGAACTGCAACAAACCAGAATATTGGTTGATCAGCAAATGACTGGTTTACGAGCTGACACGATGGGCAAAATCACCGAAGTTCAGAAAAATTTGAACCATGAAGTAAATGGGCTGGCAGTGCTTGCCGATTCGCGTATTGGCAAAATTCAAATCAAAACGTTTGATGCAGTGGACAACCTATCCAAAAACTTGGATGGCCAGTTAACCGTCACCAATAAATCGGTGAGTGCACTTACCACAGCATACGCCAAAATTCCAGAAAACATCGGGTCCCGTATCGACTATTATACCGATTGTGATAAGAATGGTTTATGTTGGCAGGGACAATTTACCGATTCTCTTCTGGCAGCACGGAAGTCTAGCCGCGATACCAGCGTTGCTATGGATTCTATCAGTAAAACTGTTCCGCTGATGGCCAAGGACTGGACAACAGTTTCAGATTCTCTTTCCGTCAGTATCCCAAAAATCACTAACAATGCTGCTGACATCACTAAAAATATCGAGTATATCACACACCCCAAATGGTATTGGAGAGTCCTTGGAGCAGCTGGGCAGGGTTCAACGATTTACTTCAACGTTCGTCCATTAACTGCACTGCCGGTCAAATAAGGTTTGGCACTTGTGGGGTTTTAAGAATCGTGATATGATGAGATGTGCCAACACTCAAAGTATTCCGATGCACTACAAGTGCCACCGCCCCTCAGATAGCTACCGCAGGTTCTGCCTGTTTCGATTTACGAGCTGACCTCAGTGAAAACACGTTTATTGATGTTTTCGGCCAAGGTCTGGATAACCATAAATGGCTTATCGGTCCCAAAATCGGCCCACATTCAGGACCGTCATTAATTCTTGGTCCGCTGCAACGCGCCAAAATTCCAACCGGCCTCGTCTTCGACATCCCAGACGGTTATTCAGTTAGGCTTCATCCCAGATCCGGCATTGCACTCAAGCAAGGCTTGACTCTCATCAATGCTGAAGGTGTGGTCGATTCCGATTACGTTGAAGAAGTTTGTGTTGCTGTCGTCAACATCTCTCAAGAGCATATCACGGTTACACCAGGCGACCGCATTTGCCAAGCCGAATTAGTTAAAAACGTGATCACTAACTTGGAAGAAGTCATTGAGCGGCCTGCTAGGAAAACAGAACGCGCAGGCGGTTTTGGGTCAACCGGGAAAAAATAATGGGATTCCAATTTCCAGCTGAACTCAACACACCTAACACATGCTATCGGGACCAACTTACAAATTGCCCTTGTGACAATTGTAATCCGCTTGCTGGGAATTTAAATGTGAAGACTGCTAAAGCCACAGAATCTGATATTGAACGTGCCTCAACAGTTTTTGCGTTACCAACAGGTGTTTACGAACATTTTAAGGGTGGACGTTATCTCGTGACTTGCACATCATTGCTTGTTGGCAAGATCCATGATATAGAAATGGCTGATGAGGTTGTTTCTTATCAAAATAAAGCAGGTGAACGTTTTTCTCGTTTGCGGTCTGAGTTTGAAGAAATTATGCCTGGGCCGAAGCCGCGTTTCCGTTACCTGCCGTTGGTCAGCAAATTATGAGTGCTATTTACTTTCATTCCCAAAGTGAAGACACAGTAAGACTCAATGGTAGCGAGCGTGCTTACATGAGTGGGCTTATCCATAATGTTTTTTGGACTTCATTCCAGCCAGTTATTGAGTATGGAGACATCCGCCATTGGTCCCGCCAGGTTTTACCCAAAGACTGCTATGTTTTAAAAGAATATGTTGGCAAGCTTTCATATGAAAATACGCTAAACACATTCATTGGTGCTAATGGGACTAAAAATCTTTTTTGGCAAGGTGAAGCCATCGAACTGTTTGCTTTGTGTTTAAATACAGCATATATTTTGGGCGGTGATACTATGAAGTTGATATGCCGTCTTCATGGACAATCAGAAATCCACTGTTATGTCGAAGGTGCTAATAGAAAATGGCTTGCTGACATTATGGCTCAAGGCCGCGAATTAAGCATCCTCCGAGAAGATGAAGGCTGGGAAGATGTGATTGAGCTGTTGAGAAAGCGTGATGATGAACCGGTTGTTTGCTCTTACAGTGTTTGTGAATCGTTTCCAAACCCCAATGCCTCTGACTGGGAGCATGCGGAAAGTTTGGATGAAGACGAAGACGAGGACGAAGATAACAAATACGAAGCCTGGGGCAAGTTGTCAGATGATGAACAGTGGGCATCGGGTATGTCATATTTACGTCGTAGTATCGGGTTAGAAATTAGGCCGGATGATTGGAGCGAATTCCATTACAGCACCGGCCCCAACGATGCTAATTGGAATGGTTTTAGTTTACGAAAAGCCGTAACAGACTTTAAAAAGGAAAACAAATGAAAGAAACTACTTTTGGAATAATTGCTGTTGTTTTGATTATATTCATGATTACTGTTGGATGCGGCCATGGCATTTCATCTGGTGATGGAAAGAAAATTGGCCAAGTGATCCAAATGGGTCAACATGGAATGGTATGCCAAACCTATGAAGGTAAGATTGTTCGAGGCGGCTTTGGTAATGGTTCTGGCGTACAAGGTGGTGTTTTTGACTTTACGGTGGAAAACCCTAAAATCATAGACCAGCTTAATAAAGCCATGGAGGACCGTTCGGAGATTGAAATCACCTATAAAAAGGTGACCTTTTCAAGCGTATGTGCTTGTGAATCGGATCATTTCGTGACCGAGGTCAAAGTTATTTCTGATCCGTGTTCGTCTAAATCCGCTGCTGACCCTAAAGAACAAAAGCGTCAAGAGCTGCTGCGTCAGTTAAAAGAACTTGGCTCTCAACAGTAAAATATTGTAGTCAATACATACACGCGAAGCTGTTGACATGTGGCTTTTTGGAATGGTACAATGAGGTAACCTGGGAAACAGGGGTCGTGTTTGGAGACTACAATAAATGTTCGCACCAAATGTTCATGTTGCTGAAGAAACCGAAACCGAAGAAATAACAGGCTCTCGTTGCCATACAGAGCACTTCGACTGCAAATGCTATGCTCGTGGCCATACAATTCGGTTCACTCATGATCCGGAAGATGACACCATTATGGCCGATATTTACCTCGATCATAACTACAATTTTTTTGAACGTATATGGGTGGCTATCAAATTCGTTTCGGGCTATCGAGTTAAACAGGGCTGGGAGTCATTCACATTTGAGAAGTGTGATATCAACAGGTTGCGCCGGTTAGTGAATCGTATTAATTATTAGCCTTTTGGTATTTTGCCACGGTGTTTTGGATGAGTTCACGAGAGTGACGGAATAATTCCAAAACACCGGGGTGAAAGTCATGCTGGTTTTCTTTCATCTCGTCCTGAATTTGCTGGTGGGTCATCCATTCGATACGGTCCGTTTCCCATGCATAATCGGGTGAGGGCTTGAATTTAAATTCTTCTGCCACCACTCCCAAATAGTTGTGATAGCTGAAAGACCCTTTTTTAAAGACAAAAGCCGGAATTAACTTCACTCGGCCTTTGTAACCCGTTTCCTCTTGTAGTTCAATTAGTGCGTGCTCTTCTGGCGTGTAATCACGCGGCACCGCTCCACCAAATACTCCCCAACAATTACCTTTTTGAACTTCACCGCTACGCCATCCTAAACATATGCGCCCCGTCTTATCACATATAGGCAGCACCCCGCTTGCCCCGCCACTTCCGTTGGGGCCAACCCAAAATCCATTTTCATCATAGTTTTCGGCCAGCCAAACTTTGAAGGTCTGCATGAAAATATTTATGGCTTGACAATTTGTTTATAAATGGATATAATGGAATAATGACACCACACTCTTACAACGTTGGTTCGAATCGTTTTTCCCTTTCTGATGTGCGCTCACGTGGTGAGGGGCAAAATGTGGCTTGGCGAGCTGTAGCTGAAGCTAAACTCATCAGCATTTTTGGTTTAGGTAGAGTCGCTTACAAGGGAGGACCATATTTTGAGGTAGACGGCAAGGCCGTTGTATTTGAAGCTTTAACTTACAATTCGCCAGCCCATCTTAAGCCGACTTTTACTGTCCTCACCAGAAGGCCTAAATCCATCAAACCTTGCTTTCAAGAAAACTTGGAAAAACTCTTGGAAAACGACTGGTTGATGAGATTGCGGGTGGATGGTAATGGTAAATTACGATCAACCGCCATTTTTGATTTGGCCGAATTTGCGCGAGCATTGATGACCAGCAAAGACTTGCTGTCAAAAATTATGCTCACCAACAAAATTGCCAGTGGTGGCCAAAAATATGTAACTATCGACGCTGATTGGCTTCCCAACAAGTTTCTAACGCTTTTGTTTCATGAAGCTGATGACAATTTATTGATAGATTCGTTTCGATGATTGACAGTCTTTCGTATTACTGATACAATTTATTAGAAGTCAGAACCATCAGTTCTACTTAACAAACAAAAAATATGTCACAAGGTAAATTCATTTGTGTTGTAGATGGCGGCCACGGGTCGTCCGGTAAGGGTGCCGTATCAACTCGATTAATCGATATTTTGGGCGCAAAAAATGCATCGTCCATGAACTACGATAACGCTGGCCACACAGCCATTGTGGATGGCGTCAAATTTATAGCTCATGCATTGCCTACGTCGGCCATCTTAAAGAAGGTGCGCAAATATCCTTTGAATCTTTGGATTGGCCCAAATTCAGGCCTGGTACTGGATCGTCTTAAGTCTGAAATGGATGCATCTGGTTATGAAGAAAATGGCGATGATCTTTTGATTCATGCACGCGCCGGAATTACCGAGCAGCGCCATGTCGATATGGAAAGGCCAGGTGGTGCATGGTCTACCGAATGGTTATCCAGTACGATGTCAGGCTCCGGAGCTACATTTGCTGATAAAGCAATGCGCAGCCAAGCGTTTAAGTCAGCTCAGGATGTCTTTACCAACACACTGCAACCAATGGACTTTGTATCGCTGGTTAGGTCCGAAATGGACAACGGTGAAGATTTTGTTCATGAAGTAAGCCAGGGATTTGCACTGTCATTGGATTACGGAACCACCTGGAAGCAGTCCACATTCCGCAACTGCACACCGCAGCAAGCCTACGCTGACATGGGCATCACCAAAGATTATATTGGCGACGTCTACCTCAACTTGCGCTCATTCCCGATTCGCGTCGGTTCCAATTTCCGTGATGGTGCCCAGACTGGATACGCTGGTGATTTTATGCCGGATCAGACAGAACTTACCTGGGAGCAAGTTGCTGAACAAGCCGAAATGCCTGAGGGCGAAGCCGAAAAGCTTAGAGCGCGTGAATTTACGACTTGTACCAAAAAGTTGCGTCGTGTTGCTACCTTCTCAGATCAACTCTTGGAAGATGCAGCTTATTTCACAGGTGCCACTAAGCTTGTTTTAAACTTCCCGCAATATATCCACTGGTCGGCCTTCAAAGTACGTGGTGGACATACTGCATTACATACTTTGCATCCCAAAGTACGGGCATTTGTGGACAATCTTGAAGATGTTGCCATGCTGCCGGTGTCAATGATTTGCACCGGTCCGGACCACGACGACTTCATCTATCTCGACTAACAATGAAGGGGAGGGCGCAAACCCTCCCCAGGAATTCCATGGATTTTAAAATCAAAAAACCAACTGCCGCAACACATGAAAATTGGAAATTGTGGCATGAGCAAGCTAGCTCGGAGGAACCTTTGAAGTATTTCTGTTTGGAAACTATCCCAGATTGGTTAGACAGCATTGTTTGGTTTTTTGAAAAACCATGGAAAGACTTGAAGTATTGGGTTCGCAGCCATATTACAAGGCGCTGGCACGTTGTGCCAACCCATCTAAAACCAGGCTATTATGACAAAGATACCTTGTTGTTACACGCCTGTTTTGCACTTTTGATTGATTACGTAGAGCTTGAACTATCGACTTGCAATGGTGTGCATGAACGTTCACCCGACACTGGTTTGAAATATCTCGATTGGGAAATTTCAGAAACCAGTGGTCATCAGCAAGAAGATGCTGTTGTTCAAAAGGAACTCTATCTATGGTGGAAGGTACAACGGCCATCTCGTCCTGAAGCTGATGTTGAATATTCGGCTTTGTGGGATCGTAAACAAAACGGTGAAAATATCGCACAAGATGATTTTTCAGCCGCAGCCATAAAAGGCCATGAACTGGAACAGCAATACTACGACGAAGACAGCGTTATGTTGAAAAAATTGGTTGATATTAGGAGGAGCCTTTGGACTTAAAAAACATCGGAAGTAACATGCAAATCCAGGTAGCCGTAGTTGAATGGGAAGAACAGGAAAAAAGTGTTGTTCTATACATCACAGAAATGGGCAAATTAGTTTTGATGAGTGTGGAATCGGCACGCTCGCTAGCATTTGCTCTGATGGAAGCCGCCGACAATATGGAACCACCAACCGGGCTTTGTACCGAGGATAAAAAATAGTGGACACCATTCTGGGTATTCCATTACGAGTTGTGTGACTATCACCAAGCATTGAAAACATGGAAACGTTGGCTTGATTTCTACCCCAAATATTGGTTCGACTCAGAATTCCGTAAACAGTGGAAAATGGAATGCGAACTCCATAAAATATTGGCTGAAGAAATCAAGAAAGAATGTAACAAAGAAATCATTCGCGAAATATACAAAACAACAAATGAGGAAAAATTAAAATGATGATGCCACGCGGGTCTAGTGACCGTATTTTTGCTAAAAGAACTGACGGTTATAAGCCGTCTCACTGGTTGTTTTATGAACCAGGCATCACCGAAATGTATGACTACATGACCAGCCGTGGTGGTGATTTCGGTGATCTTACAATGTTTGGCCCACAAGCACTTTGTATGAAGTATTTGTGTGGTTCAGTTATTACACCGCGCCAGGTCAACCAGGCTCGCAAGTTTTACAAAGCCTATTTTGGAATGGACGGCATTTTCAACTATGAAGGCTGGATGGATATTGCCACACGGCTTGAAGGCCGACTTCCGCTAGAAGTTTGGTCTTTACCTGAAGGCCTTGGCAATATCCCGGTGCAGACACCGTTAATGACCTATTTTAACACTGACCCCAAGCATGCGTGGCTTGCTGGTTATTTGGAACCGCTGATGTTCAAGGCGTGGAATCCTATCACAGTTTGCACGCTAAGCCAGCATTGTAAAAAAGCAATTTACGCGGCTCTTCAAGAAACCGGCACACCAGCTGATATTATTTGGAAGCTCCATGACTTCGGCTATCGTGGTGTTTCGTCAGAAGAAAGCGCCGAAATTGCCGGTGCTGCCCATCTTGTCAATTTTTGTGGTTCCGACACCATCCCGGCCATCGATTATATAAACGAGTTTTACAGCGATGGCCAATTTGATGAAGAAGGTGACCCAACCTTCATGCCAGCGTATTCGGTGCGAGCAACGGAACACTCTGTCATGACACACCGAGGGCGTGCTCTTGAATCAGAAATAGTGCGCGATATCTTGCGCAAATGTCCTACCGGCATTATTGCCATGGTTGCTGACTCTTACAATATTTGGGATTTCGCTGAAAAAATTCTAGGTCAAGACCTGCGCACCGAAGTGATTGAACATGAAGGTCTTGTAGTAGTTAGACCTGACAGCGGCGAGCCGATTCCAACTATGATGAAGCTCCTATGGATTTTGGGAGAAAAATTTGGTTTTAGAACCAATGAAAAAGGATACAAAGTCCTTAATCATGTTCGCACTCTGCAAGGTGATAAAAACGATTACAACGCCATTTATAACATGTTGCGGTCGATGAAGGGTGGTGGCTGGAGTGCTGATAACATTGCATGCTTCGGCATGGGTGGTGCATTGCTCCAGGCCAGCACTCGTGACACACAAAAAATGGCAGTCAAACTTTCATCGTTGACTGATGTTACTGGCCAGTGGCGTGATGTCTACAAAGATCCAGTAACAGATCCAGGCAAGGGTAGTAAATTTGGCCGGTTCGCTGTTGTTGAAGAGTTTAACCCCGCTACCGGTGAAAAACGAATGGTTACACAGCGGCTGTTGCAGAGTGAAGGCACCCCATCCAGAAATTTGTTGCGGCCAATTTATCGTAATGGTCAAATGCTTGTCCACGATTCTTTCCCGGTAATTCGCGAACGGGCTGATGCGTGGATGAAATAAACACTTGACATAGAACTGCTTTCCGTGATACAATATGGAAGTGAATAGAATTTGTGCACACACAAATTCAAATATTTTGAGACATGAGGTAAACTATGAACGTTAATGAAACTACTGTCACCACAGCTGCGGTTTTGCCGATCAGTGGGACTAAAAAGCGTAAGGCGAATACAGCGGCGGCTATCCCTCCGAAGGTTGACACCGCTGTTATTGCCAGTGCTGGAGCAGAAGATTTGGAAAAACGCCAAGAAGCCGTCGAAGCTCTTGAAAAGCCCACGCCAGTCGAAGCCAGCGGACGCAAAAAGAAAGCTGAGCCAATTGAAAGACCCTGCTCATGTGGTTGCTCTAAGCCGTTGGTTACAACCAATGCAAAGCGGCTTTTCCATCAGGGCCACGATGCCAAAGTGAAATCCCTGCTATTAAAAGTAATAGAGGGCAAGGAAAGTCCAAGCAAAATCGCCAAAATCACCGTTGAGAACATGGATGGCATGAATTTTTTGACCAAGGCCATGCGCATGGTTCTCATTTCCCGCCGTCAGCAGTTGTTGAGCGAGTAGTTCCGGCCTTTTAAGTGGGCGGCATCTTACCGCCCACAGAGTTTTATCCCTCCGCTATGAATTTCTTTAAACTTTTCCAACCAAATACGCAGCCAGTTCGCCGTAACCGCCGTCGTTCGAATTCGGGAGGCAAAAATGGTGTGCCGTTTTCAGAAGCCCTTTATCATTCTGTTTGTGGAGTTTGTCAAGAGTCTTTAGACTGGCAAGCACACTTTGATGCCGATGGCACAGACTACACATCGACATGTAGTTGTGGGCGAATGTACAGAATGACTCCCGCTACAGTTAACATTTCTTTCGAATAACGTTCCCAATCCTTCCTTTAACAAAATAATTGACAAGATACATGCAATTGTGATACAATGAGTTAGATTGATTATGATTCTGCATTCTAAAAACAGGGGCCAAAAAGTTCTTCCACTAACCAACGACCAAATTATTCGTTGTGTTGTGGAAGGACGCAAAAAACCACTCGTTTTGGCTATGAACACATGTACATGTGGCTGTGGGTCTAAACTTAACGGAAAAAGTTTATTTTTACAAGGCCACGATGCTAAGTTAAAATCATTTTTAAGACAAGTGCTGGATGGTAGGGAATCTGCGGACAAGATTCCCATCGAAGTTATTCAACGTCGAGATATTATTTCATTTCTTAAAATCCATCCGGAATTAAAAGGCATCATACCAAGTGATGTTCTGCCTGAGGGCGGAAGAACAATACAAAAGGAAAAAGGAAAACAAACACAATGCCGACAACAACGAAAGCCAATTTACGGCGCGACAACAAGGTGGCCCACATTGCCAAGCACAGGGTAACACTTTGCGCTTGCGGTTGCAAAAAGGAGCTTCCAAAGCCTCTCAAACCCAGTCTGACACGACGTTTCTTGCAAGGTCATGACGCCAAAGCAAAATCTTTGATGGTACGGCTCGTCAAGGGCGAAATCAAGATCAGTGCAATACCGCGTGAACTCATCAGAAATTGGAAAGAAATCCCGTTCATGTCCAGGCCGGAATTCCGAGAAGCCATCGCTTCTCGTATTGCATCTTAGGGAGGAAAGCCTATATGGAACAGGGCGTCCCCTGAAGGGGAGCAGATGTTTGCTCCCCCATGCCATTCCCAGGCAAAAATATGACTACTGCTATTAACCTTCTCATCGGTCTTGCCGTGACTTACCTAGTTACCGGCGTCTATCGTTTAATACGCTCTGGCCGGAAGTTTATCACATCAGCTGATTATGCATTGGCTATAATGTTTTGGCCACATTTTTAGATGCTAAATATCATAGTGGAAAGTTTCAAAAAATTCATCAAGCGAGCACCGTTACCAGCTGTTTATGAAGCTGTGCGCCGAATCGACAATGTCGATGATGAAATGATGCCGATCAGCCCCAATAGCAAAAACTGGGGTTGGATCAACCCCACCGGAAAAGCTATTCAGTCCAAAGGCAAATACCGAAACCACGATCATATGATCGGAGAGCTGCTCAAAACCACCAGGTCAAATGCTTTTAAAGAAGGTTGGGCAAGGTTTGCCGTTGATGCCAAGATGACCGCCATCGTTGAATTCAATGCCAAATTCCGTGAAACAGTAGCCGATGCACTGAACCAACTCGAAAATGTTCATGCCATTTATTTGGAATCAGTAAAACCTAAAAATGGCTTGGTTGGAGCTTTCGGTTTTACTTCCAGCACAATTTGGAAAGCCGATTCCGTTGCCGAAGCCATCAGATTTCTGAAATACAGCGATCAGTTCTAACCCTTCCCAAATACTTGACAGCTGGCCTATTTGCGTGTTAAAATAGAAGTATGCCGGATTTATTGGATTTTCTCTTTTGTCCAGCGCATGGGCTATTCCGACCCGCCAATTGGCCAATGTTGGCCCCCATCATGAATAATGGCCTTGTAATGTTACAATACTGTTTGAGTTGGAGGAAACGTTAAAATGCACTGTCACGGGCGAAAGCTGCTCTCACTGTGGAGCGTCTTCGTGCCAATAGCAGAATAAATCAATTCGTCTGTTGACATGTTCCATGGTTCATGATACGATAGAACCATGGAACTCACACTTAAAGCACCCTCCGAATTACTCATTCCCAAACGTTTGTGCCACTGTGGTTGTAACGAGCAATTTCAAACCAGGAACAAAACTCAGCTATTCATCAGTGGTCACGATTCTCGCCTCAAATCTCTTCTACGCAAAGTTAATCGCGGTGAAGTGTCTGCCGATCAAATCCCCAAAATAGCCCTGGAAAGTATCGATAAAATCAAATTTCTCAGAACTGATCCAGAAATGGCTTCAGCGGCTTCCAAGGGCCTTGCTCTTTTGTAGGCTATTTCGATATTCTCGAAAATAAAAAGAGCCTTCGTAATACCTTCTCGGGCCAAAAAACCTAGTGTGTCAGCTCAGCCGTAATTTCCTTTTGGCGGCGCTTAAGAAAGGCCTCTAGGTTTTTTGCGTTCCCAGATTCTAATGGTTTTTTAACATCTTGTTTCACCACCACCCACGCGCCATCGAAAAATAAAGCCAACACTAAATCTGAATAAGATGGGATTGCAAAAAATTTGATGGCATATTTTCCATCGAATCGATCAGGCTGCGAAGTTGTTTTCCAGCCAAATCGACCCAACAACCGAGTTTCTTTATCAAATGTTCCGCGAAGTTGTTTGTATCGGAGCGCAATTTGCTTGGCAGATGGGTTAGCTGGCTCACCCAGTATGTGGTCCCACGCATATTCCGCCGTAGCATTAATCAATGATTCCATAGAACCATCTCCACCTTCCAGCATTTCCAGAATTTTAAAATCGGACTCGCGCATTGAAAAATCCACGAGTGCCAGCACGCCCTTTATTATTTCCCGTTTTTCATTTGTCGTCATTGATTCTCCAGCACATGGCTTAAAAATATATATTTTTGTGAGTGCCACAGTATGGCAAGAGTTGAGTCCCATCGAACATAATGCAAATCCAAAGACTGCTAAAGGAAACTAAATGGAACCCAACGAGATTACAGAAGAGTGGCGGAAGAAGCTTATCGGCCAAAATCACGTTATAGAAGCCGTTGTGCCTTACGTCACTAAGTTCTTGGTAAACCTTCATCGACCTGATCACCCAGTTGGAAATTTTTTGTTCCTCGGACCAACTGGCACAGGTAAAACAAAATCGATGGAGGCTTTGGCAGAGGTTTTACATGGCAACGCTAATAACATTCTTCGCGTTGACTGTGGAGAATTTCAGATGGAGCATGACATTGCCAAGTTGATTGGTGCCCCTCCCGGATATTTGGGCCACCGTGAAACACACCCGATGTTGTCGCAAACCAAAATCAATGCTGTGAGCAGTGAAAATTGCGATCTATCAATTGTTCTTTTTGATGAAATTGAAAAGGCGGCTCCATCTATGTGGAGGTTGCTGCTTGGTATTCTCGACAAAGCCAATATGAAACTTGGTGACAATACCAATGTTAAGTTCGACCGTTGTATTATTGCAATGACAGCTAATATCGGCCAAGAAGAAATGCAACGGATGCTCAGGCCGACGCTTGGATTCGAAACAGCCACACGCAATGTCGTCCCAGAAGATTTTATTGGCGAAAAGGGGTTGGCCTCTTTACAGAAAATGGGAACCTCAGCGTTTCATCGTAAATTTCCGGCAGAATTTCCAAACAGATTAGACAGTGTGGTAACTTTTAGACCATTGCCGCATGATGTTTTGGTTACAATAACACAAAACGAACTAACCAGACTCCAAAACCACATTGATGATCGTTTGCAAGACAAAGGGTTCACTCTTAGCTACACACCAGAAGTTGTTGAGTACCTGGTAAAAACAGGCAGCAGCATAAAATTTGGTGCACGTGAAATTAATCGTGTTATTGATCGTGAACTCTACAATCCGATTACATTTGATTTTGCCACCCAAAAAATTGTGGCCGGTGACACTGTTGATATCAGTCTAACAAACAACAAACTGACCTGGGTGCCCGTTCCCAGGTCAGTAGTTTCTGCTAGCGGGAAGTAATAAGCGGAGAGTTGGGCATGGGCATCGACCCCGGAATCACGAGGCCGCTGTCCATGTGCTGCTTGATGGATTGGAGTTCCTGGAGGTTGTGGCGTAGGCCATTCAGTTCTGCTTCGGCACTCATTCTGAGTGATTCAGCATATCGGGCAACTCCAACCAACAGGTCTTCTATCGGCTTGCCTTCTTGGAGAGCTGACACAATCTCAGCCAAACTTCCCTGGCGAGCCTCAGCTAGCATCAGCATAAACTGCGTTTGCTTTAAAACGCCTTCAATATTCTGTGGTGTTACTTGTACTGTCTGCATTATTCATATCTAGTAATTGACACAAAAGCGAGTTCGTGCTACAATAGCGTAGGAGAAGCATGCTATGGAATTTAATGATCTGCCCGAACCACTCCGAGATTTGTTGAACAGCCTTGGGCGCGGAAGGCGAGAGAACCAGGAAAGCAAGGCAGTGTGGCAACGAGCCAAAGATGCATTAAACCCCAGCTGGTTGGAAGTAATAAGTGCCAAAGAAGCTGTAGAAATGTTCTATAGTGGTAGCAAAGAATACGCCGAACATACGGCGACGTGCACCAGCTTAGATTGTCAAATGAACCATTCTATTGGATTTGCGACACCAGAGGTTTTCTTAACATATATCGGGGCAACGTGCAAGAGTATGTTAAAGCTGGACACAGAAGCCAAAGATATTAATGAGCTGTGGTCCAGAATCAGTGTTGCCGGAATTGAATCTGATCCTCGTTACATTGCATTTCGTGCCGGATACGATTATGCTACTTTGGAATTAGCAGTCGCGAAACAATCGTTGCGAGTGCCTGATTTGAGGGCCTTTTATTCGGCTGGCCAAGAGATAGACACCAAACCAGGTATTGACCGCGTTTAAACATTTACTTGACACGAGATGCCCTCGTGTGGTAAAATGGTTTTATGAGAGAAAATCTTAGACTCGACCAAATCAAGCCGAATGCCACGCTCGTGATTTCAGTCTTGGAACCAAAAGGAACATGCCGAAGCATGGGAGCTGAAGTGCTCCATGTTGACGACGAGCATGCAGTTTTGGCGGCGTATCCTAGCAAAGAGGCAACCAGACGGTTTGTGATACGCCCTGCAACCAAGAACTTTGAGGCTGATTCTGGCGAGTATGTAACAGCGATGTTGGCCGTCGAAGAAGAACTGGGATCGGTTGCTAAAAAGCGTGCTGCCTCTGAAGCGATGTTCAATGTTATCGAAGACGAAATGGCTGCCATCACCGATACCCAAAGTGCAGCCAAACTTGTAGCCAAGGCCGCTCGTAAAGCTAACGCACCAGCGACTTCCGGTGTTTGCTATTGTGGTTGTGGTGGTGCTACTAAGGGCGGCAAATTCGTTCCAGGACACGATGCTAAAGTCAAAGGTGTGCTGCGTAAAGTCCTGAACGGTGAAGCCGACGTCCACGCAATTCCAGTTCTTATGTTGGACAACTACGCCAGCATCAATTTCGTCACTTCCAATCCCGAATATATGGGTTTGTTCACCAAGCTTGCCGGGGTGAATGTATGAAACTACGGTTGCAACTCCGCTGCTGGATGTTCGTGGTAGAAGTGCTGTCGGTACTTTTATACAAATTGGATTTGGAAGAATATCAGAGACGTACCGACCAAATTTCACGTTTGGTGCGAGATTTGCAAACGGCAACACAACAAATATGATTAACATGACCCCAGACAAGTTGAAGGCAAAAGCCCAAAAACTGTTCGTCCCAACCACGATGTTTTCCGTAAGTTATTCTGATTTTGACTCATTTATTCAGGATGCTTACGGAGTGGAAAACTACAGCATCGTAAAAGACCAGGAATTAAGGCGTGACTCCGCTGCGAAAGTCTTTAATGTCGATGATCAGGGGCTTAACGAATGGGATGCCCTTGATGTTGAACGATTCTCTGATGAAACAAACTTTAACTATGTGACAGGTAGACTCCTGCGAGATCTTTGCAGCAGAGGAATCATTGAGGCCGGAAGATACACAATCAGATTTGAGGAATCATGACACCAGACAACATTACTCAGGGCCAACTCGACAAAATTCGCGAGTGGGCAATCAAAGAAGGCATAGCAACCGCTGATGGGCGAATGCCCGTTCAAAATGCTCTTTATCTTATCAGCCAAGCTAACGACTTCGGCTTAACTGCCGCAGCCACTTTCATCGCCCAACAGGTCAACGCGATGAAAGTGGATTTGACGGGAGCCTGCCGGAACCTGAAATCCCGTCATCCGAACAGCAGCTTTAATTGTTGACATGCTCCATGCTGGATGGTCTAATGGAGCATGTCATTTGATACAAGAGAAGCTTGGTTAAACAAGGCCGTTGAACTCCTTCGTCCTCACTTTCTACACTACAAACTTGAAATTCCTGAAAAGGTGGCCGTTACATGTGGCTGGCCTAGCAAAGGTGGCCTTAGCACGAGCACACCGCGCTTGGGTGAATGTTGGCCAGCATCATGCACTTTCGACGGAATCAACCAAATCTTTATTACTCCCACTCTTAAAGAACATGTCAGAGTCCTCGAAACATTGGTGCACGAGCTTGTTCATGCGTGTCTCCCTGACGATGAAAAACATGGCCCTAGATTCAAAAACGCCATCAAAGACATTGGTCTTGAGGGAAAGGTTAGTGCTACTGTTGCCGGGGCTGACCTCGTCGTTAGACTCGAAGCGATTGGGGCAGAACTTGGCGATTACCCCAATTCCGCCATCCACCCTGCAGATGCCAAGCCCAAAGACCCTGGTAAAAAAGCTACCTACAAGTGCTTTTGTGCTCACAAACGTGCCGCCGATAATAAGTGCCGGATAACTGACAAGAATGTCGGCAAAGACTATTCAGTGTCGGTTGGTAAGAAAATGCTGGACCTTGGTTTTCCGTTATGTCCGTGTGGTCATTCCATGGAAATGGAAGAAGAAGATTTCAAAATCTGGCAAGATCAAAAGCGCAATTGTGGCGAAGGCGGCGTTACGGACCAGGACGTGTAACCATGCACCACAAACATCGAGAAGACCCCACCGATTCAGTTGATATCCGTGAAGAACAGCTTGTTAACTTGGATTTAACTAGTGTCAGGCCACATGATTGGGTATATGGCCTCGGCACATTGTCCATCGAAGCTGCCGGTGTGTTGAATCAGCTAGGGCGGCACGGTTTTACTTTAACTCCAATACCCAAAATGTCTGATGAAATCCTTGCCGACATACAAAAAGCCGTTGATGATATACCGGAGCTTTACAAACGATCATAACTTGTGCTGCATGGTTTGTCATGTTATAATGAGAATTGAGGAATTATGAAAATCGGACCAATTTCAATTTCAATACACCGCACTGTAAGGGTTGCTGAGGGGAAAACTCCAGCTAATTTGCCGCCCAGTCTTGGCGTGATGCGAACTCACAACGTTAAGGACTATCGCGACAGATGCCCAGCTTCTTGGGAAGATGAAGCTGTGTTTGTGGCACTCCACAGCACGGAAGCTTTATGGCTGTCATTCAATACTAGCCAACCTTATGCTCTGCTGATTGGTGCCGGTGGCATCAATGCACTAACCGGGGAAAAGCTCGGAACCAAACTGGCGGAAAACAACTATCTGGTCACACCACCACAGCCCTGGTTGGATGGCTGGAAGGATCAAGACGGAACTGTTTACCAGTTCGTGGGAACCGAATACAAGGGCGGCGAGGGCCTGACAGTTGGTGAACAGCTTATCGGGGCAGAGTCCAAAACGGGCGGTATTGGTATCGCGGTTTTTGAAGCTGTTAATCCAAGCAGTTTGAAATCGACATCCAAGCCTATGGAAACGTGGGGCGAAAGCAGCCTGGGAGACATGACCCTGTATAGCATGTGTGGTACCATGTCTTACACCAGTAAAGGTGGCCAACATGTTAATTCCAGCCATTATGGAGGATTGATGCGCAGTGCTTCATCGCGTAAATCAATGATGTCCGAAATGGGTGTTGGGAAGGGTGGCAAGATCACCCAAAAGATTTACCCCGATCCATATGGTTTGCAGGTCTGGAAGGATGCACCGGTTGCTGTTTCGGCCATTTACATTGTGGATGCTGCGACTTGTGCCGAAATCATTGGTGAAACAGTGAGCAAACCTGTTGTCAGCGAAGACTACACTGGAAAGTGGTTCGGCCTGGACGACAAAGACCTCAAAGATGTTGCTGGCTCCGTTAAATTTACCGGCTTAAAATCAGCCGCATTCAGCGGTGATACCTCCAACATCACACCCGCTGAACCTATTGCTGGCGGTGTTGTGATCGATGAAGAGGAAGAAGACTACTAATGTGGATTTTGGCGCTTTTAGCTATCTACACTTTCCTCGGGTACCGTTTCGTGCGCACCAGTAAAGGTCGAATACAAGATGCTGGCTGGCTTGTTATGATGACAGCAAACACCAATGTTCATTGGCCGGTGCTCACTTATTTGCTGTTGGTGCCTTATTACTGGTCTTGGCCCTTATATAAGGCTGATCCAAGCAAGCTTAGGTTGATGCATTGGGCCTTTCTGGTACGTTGGAATTTAAGAGACGTTGGAGAAGTCTTTATCGCGGCAACTTCTTTAATAATTTGCCACGTATTGCCGGTTTGGTTGGTTGTCCACTTCTGGTAGGTCGAACGGGCGGCTCCTCTGCTGCCGCCCGTTCCTTTGTTTATTTCGCCGCCTTGTGTGTCTTTCCTCCTGCGGCTTCGTCCATCATCTTTCTGAAGTCAGTGTTTTCTTGAATAAAAGTGATTTTATCGCGATTTTCCACTGCGATGCTGGGAATATCGGATATCTTGGCCTCTTCACGTTGAACCTGTAACAACAGGCTTCTCAGCTTCCCGTCATGACCGGGAGCAAATTCAGCATGTGAGCCACGGTGCTCACCGCAGCCACAATAGCAAAGATTCTCTTCTTCTTTAGATTTCACGTCTTTCTCCTGGTAGGCTAGCCCACCAACTCCATTATCACACATCACAAAACATCTTGTCAACTATATCAAAACTGTGCTACAATCGACCATGGCAAGATATTTTGGTATTCTAAAACACGATAGTTCCGATAAAAAGTTTGGAATTTTAACGCCAGACGATGAATGGCGTGTTAGAGTTGATTATGATGACGTTAATCATCCCGTGGTGGACAAGTTAACAAGACGAATGGTTACGATTTTAAATGATCATTGGAACGATCCGGAATATCAGCCGAAGAAACGAATTGGTCAGAAACCGGCTCGACCTTAGGTTGATAAGGTATGCCATTGACGCCGTACCGCTTGCCCAGTATTGTGGCTGGCGGCACGGCTTTATTCATTGCGACTTGGGTGTTTTGTATCATCCGTTATTGAAATTTTCCACATTTACGGCATTTTAATCCAACTTCATCAATACCACCATCGGGATTTTCACGATAGGCTTTGTGAACAGTCTTGCGATTGCACCGACGACACCATAAATGTTCAATAGCCTCTTCCGCCAAAAAGATGATTTCAGCTATTTCTTCGATCAGTTCTTCAAGTTCTTCTACAAAATTATAGTCCATTCAACCCTCCGTTGAAGCAATGAATTATTTATGGTGTTAGGCGACAGCTACGAAAGGCATTCTCTTGGCCTCTCCTCGGTCATGGGACCGCAATTCCTGAATGTTCTTGGCCATCAGAAACTCTTTGGCCGTCGCTTCTACGGAAGATTCACGGACGTTGCTCGGGTAGCGTTCATCCGGCACTGTCCAGTTGACCAACACCACCTTTGCATCCATTGGAACTCCAACTTTCATGACAATATCTTGCGCAGCTTTAAAACGTTGCAACGAATATTGGCCCTGTGTGATGAATAAAACAGATGGATTACGGTCTGTTCCAGTTCCAGAAAGTACCACACGAGAGTTGTTTTCTACGCTGGAAGGTGTGACATCCGAAATTCTGGTTCCCCGTTTAGATTCTTTAGCAATTTCCAGGCGTTGTAATGGAGAAAGTTTTAACTTGTCGGCGTATTTGTAGGCCCATTGGATGTGGTGCAAATTTTCGGGTAGTTTATAAAGACTATTAGTATCGTGGTTGTACCACCATTTAGTAGGACCAACGGATTCATGAAGCCAATCTTTAAAAGAAAGCATCACTGATATTTAGCCAATTTTAATATGGCTGAGTTGATTTGTCAAGAGCCAAATTTTAACCGATACCGGCCATCAGCTCGACAGCTTGTTTTTGTTCTTCTGGTGACATTTCTGCCTTTTTAATCACAACATGCATGGTTTGCAGTTTGGCAAGAACGGCATTGAGATTACCGACCAGTTCTTGTGTTTTTCCAAAGTTGCTCTTAGCGGGATCGTAGACACCTACAGTGATTTTCATATTAATATTTATGGAAAATTGTTGATGAAACATTTGGTGTGTTAAAATGGTTTTATGAAACTTTTATTGTTGGTAACATTTTCGGTTGTTGCGGCGGCTCAGTCATTCGATGTTGGTGCAAATAAACCGTTCTATTATTCGGTTGCTGTTCATGGAGCCGGTACCGGCCTGGATACCTGGTCATCTTGGAACCAAAACGAGGCCAACCACACACTTCAAAGCGCAAACGGGAAATTCGATGCAAAAGGCGCGGCTATTAAAGGCGTGTTTTTCGCCGGTTCAACTGTTGCTGAGTTGTTGATTCTCAAGAAATATCACCCGAAGTGGCTTGTTAAAACTTTTACCGTCGTGAATTTCGCACTTGGCGGAGAATACACCGCTATTGCGATTAGTAACAAATATCGCCAGAGTCATTGACAAACATGCCATTGGTGTGATAAAATGATGTTATGGACAAACCAACCAACGAAGAGCTAAATCAAAAAACGCTCCGTTGTTGGCACGCATCCAAGAATATCGACAGGCCGCATACAGGACATAAAAGGAAAACATGACGCTATCACCAAAGGACCTACGAAACTTTAAGCCAAAACAGCTCAATGTACTGGGTAAAACTGCATATGA
>Ga0118677_10000559_pt1 | contig 81510 bp, 54 predicted proteins | sample AliMusrvi5mmetaG_FD_86154 | JGI IMG/M metagenome (GOLD analysis project Ga0118677, IMG submission 86154)
GCCAACTCCGTCGCCTCGGCTTTGGGCAGCCTCACCAGGCGCGACCCCGGCAAGGCTGTGCGAACATACCATGAGGGTTGCCAGACAACCCTCAAAACCGGAACGTTCTACTTGGCTGGGAATAGGAACTTTCTATTTGGCTCCGACACGTCGTCACGGAAGCAAGCGGGACATAGCCCCACTTCTGTTATCATTCTCCAAATGGCTGCGTCAGCCAGACTAACGGCTTGCCACTTCGAAGATCTGCGCTCGATACCAGCCAGCCGCATGCGGCCCCTGCTGGACGAGGAGAAGCGCAATTGGCGATCCAGGCTGCACTGGGACTTCAGCAGTTCGGCTGAACTCATCACGCGTTATGTCAACATGCGGGCGCTGGACGGGGTAGCTCTGGTGTGCGGTTCCGAAGTGGCCGGCTACTGTTACTGGGTATCGGAAGATCGTAAGTCGATCCTGGGGGACCTGTATATCCGGGATCAGTGGCGCTCACCGCAACTGGAGAGCCAACTGTTGAACCAGTCGATCGAGGCACTGCGGCATTCGGCCACGCTGCCGACCTTAGCCGTCCGGCGCATCGAAAGCCAGTTGATGCAATTGGGCAGTCCAGCCTCGCTGGTGTGGCGAGGCGAGTACGCGCCGCAACGCTTCCCCCGAGTCTTCATGTTGGCGACGCTGGAACACGCCTCCCGGTACAGGGCCATCTCATTCGGCCAGGAACTCAGGATCTTCCCCTGGGGACCGGTTTGGTTCAACGCCACAGCGGAGCTGATTGCGCAGGTGTACCGCGGTCATGTGGACAGCCTGATCAACGACCAGTACAAGAGCGTCACCGGCGCAGACCGGTTCCTTCGAAACATCGTCAACTACCCGGGTTGCGGCGCGTTTCAGCAAGAGGCCAGTTTCGTGGCGCTTGGCCCTGAAGGTGAAGTGCAAGGCTGCGTTATAGCCACCCGCGTGGCTCTTGAGAGCGGTCATATCGCGCAGCTCTGCGTCGCGGATGCGCAATTGGGACGTGGGCTAGGCTACGAACTGCTGCGCCGATCGATCAAGGCGCTCCAGACCGGCGGCTGCCGCGAGATTTCGCTGACCGTGACCGAGTCGAACCTGAGAGCGCAGCAGCTCTACACCCGCATGGGCTTTCGAGCTATCCATCGTTTCCAGGCACTTGTCTGGGACCTGTAGTGAACCCGCGGCCAGCCGGTCGTATTCAGCTTTTTGCCTGATACAGGCAGCCCGGATTGTCCTTCACCACCACCCCCGTTTCGTTGCCCCCAAGGTCCAGCAGAAGCTCTTTGAGAGCCCCGTTATGCAGCACGTTGTTGCTGATCACGCAGTGCTGGAGGCCGCGGTAGATGATGCCGTACGCAGGCGACAACTGGCCGCCCCCGCCATCGTCCCGTCCGACTTGAAGGTTGTTGCCGGTGAATGTGACGCCGCGCGCGCCTTCCATTCGCACCTGCCCGGAATCGTGGCTTTCCGGTTTAGCCGTCTTTCCACTTCGCTTCAGATAATTGCCCGTGATGTTCATCTGTTCACAGGGACCATTGGCGCCCTCGCGCAGAACCAGGGCACAGCCGCCGGAGCGGTCGAAGAAGTTGCCCGTGATGTTGTATCCGTCGCCGCCCGCAATCAAGATCCCTTCCCCGTTCCATTCGATGCGGTTCGCCGTAAACGTGCACGACGCGTTTTCCTGCCGCGCGCCGAATCCGGCGCCGCGATTTCCAGACAGCCAGTTGTCCAGCAGGAACCCGTCCCAACCTCGCAGCGACACCCCGTCGCCGCCGTTGTGCGCGATCATGCAATGGCGGATCGAGAAACACCACGCGCGCACCAGTCGGACGCCGTCGCCGCTGAAGTGCGCGACCTGCGAGCGTTCGATGCGGAAAGCGTCCTCCTCCTTGCCGTAATCCGGTTTATTGAGCAAAATCCCGTGGGTGCTCGCGCCGAGGTTTCCGCCCTCCAGCGACAGGCCTTCGACGCTGACACCGAACGCTCCGGTGATGTTCAGCAGGCAGGCCGCCTTAGGGTCGTTGAGGCGAATCACCGACCCGCCAGGAGCGCGATAGCTCCACGCGGCCACGCCGATGATACTGACATGCGGCATCAATTGCAGTTCGCCGCTGAGATACAGGCCCGGGGGCACGAAGACGGCGCCGCCATGCGCTCCCGCGTCGATAGCAGATTGAATGGCCTTCGTGTCGTCGCTCTTACCATCGCCTCTGGCGCCGAAACGCCGCACATCGAAGATCGTGCTCGACGCGCTCGGCGCGTCGCCTGCAGACAGCGCCGCTGTGGCGTAGCCGGCAGCGGGCAGCAGACCGCCAAGGGCAGCGGCTTGCGCGAGCTTCCGGCGGTTGAACATCCCGGGCGCTGTGTTGGATGACATGTGGCCTCGCGTCGAAGTGCGATCTTACCGTAATCACTATACGCGAGACTCTGTCACCCACGGGCGGCCGAGGAGACAGTAGCCGGCTCGCCCTCAAACAGCACGGCGTCATCCTCGGGGCACAGCTGCCGATCGGCCCATTCCTGGCACTCAATGCAGTACGGGGTCCAAGGCACTGCCGCCAACCGCCTCGGGCTGATCTCGCCTTCGCAGCGCACGCACACACCCAGGGTCCCGTCGTCGATTCGTTCCAGAGCGCCTCGGACATTGCGCAGCATTTGCGACCCACGATCCAGGTTTTGGATGGCAAGCTCACGCTCAGCCGCATTCTGAACTTCGTCCAGTGCGTCGGCGTTCTTCTCAATCGCGATGGCCTCGCGATTCCGGACGACGGCTGATAGCTCCGCCAGTTTCTCCATCAGAAACTCCCGGTAGTTCGACAGATTCGTTGGGGTCATGTCCGTCTCTCCCAGTACCCGAAATCAGCAAATGGTCCGACCCTCCCGTTGGGGAACATGTCGTGGCGTCCTGCACGCGAGGGGCTCTGGATGCAGGGTGTTCGTGCACACTGTCGCTGCGGCCCGAGCTTACCCCGAGTGGGAAACAACTCTTCGCATCGGCGCCCAGCCAGATACCGATAAGATCCCGCGAACACCAAAGGTTGGCCCGGGTCCATCGATGGGCTTGGGCACGCACGACAAATGGGCGATCGGGAGCGACGCTTCCAACCAAGCCCGAACCCGGCATCAAGAGCCCAGTGACAGTTCACCCGGGTTGGTGAAGCTCAAGTGCTCCATCCAACACAAGCCACTCCGGCACATGAGCGTGCTCCAGCCCGGTGGCGGAGGAGAACCAGGGCCATCACGCTCATGCGATATCCCGGAGTATCCAACTCAGTGGCCCGAAGCCTGGAGTGTTGTCTCAACCCTGCCGGCTCCTGCTTCGATGAATGAGCCGCCTTCGCAGAATTTACCGTACCAGTATGGAACTGCAGTGTCTGTTCAAAATTGCTCATATGTTGCAAGTTTCTGCAAGGCGCACTGCCAAACTGCTGGCGGGAATAAACTGGAGCCTTCCGGCGATGTGTTACGCTTTGCGCAGGACACAGCGAGGATCCACGTGCGGCCGAATGGGGACTACAGGATCGCCAGAGTCGAACCGAGGGGCTGTACCGGAGTGTTTCCTGGGCCGCCAGCCGATCTATGACGGCAACCTCGAGATCAGAGCGTATGAACTGCTGTACCGCCGCAATGTTGCGGATGCGACAGCCTCATTCGTCAGTGGCGATCAAGCCAGCGCTGATGTTCTGCTTGAGGCGTTTCTAGAGATCGGATTGCCGACCGTTTCGCCGGAACAGCCGGTCTTCATCAACCACACTGCCGTTCTGTTGGCGATGAACCCCATCGTTCCGCCAGACAGGTGCGTGATTGAGGTGCTCGAAGACGTCGAGGTCAATGCCGGGACGATTGCCTGCCTGCAACGACTGAATAGTCTCGGATACAAAATTGCCCTGGACGATTTCGTGTATTCCGAAGTTCAGATCCCGTTCATACGGCTGGCCCATTACGTCAAACTCGACCTGCGCGCGTTATCCACTGACGATTTCAGCCGGCACGTAGAAATCCTGAAAGGCTTCGGGGTAAAGATCGTTGCAGAGAAGGTCGAGTCGGCAGCGGAATTCGAGTGGTCCAAGGCGCTAGGATGCGACCTCTTCCAGGGCTATTATCTGCGGCGGCCGGAAGTCCTGAGCGGTCGCCGTATTCCGGCCAATCGCCTGTCCGCCATCGCGCTGCTAGCGGAATGTATCGACCCGGACAAGTCGGCAGCTGAGATCGCCGCGACACTCTCACGGGACGCGACCTTGATCTATGGCTTGCTGCGGTTGGCAAACTCCGCGCTATACGCCCGCGACGTACGGATCGAGTCGCCGGTCCAGGCGCTCCTGCAACTGGGCGTCGATCGAGTCTTCCGGTGGGTCTCGCTGCTGGTGATTTCAGGCAGCGACAACTGTCCGGCCGGTTACCTGGGATTCGCCCTTCAGCGGGCGAGGGCCTGCGAGATCGTGGCCCAGCAATACGGCAACAATGCGCCTATGGCGTACATGGCAGGGCTACTCTCCACGCTCGATTCGATCCTGAGTGCGCCGCTGCCGGATATCATCCAGCCATTGCCCCTGGACGCCGGGTTTAAGCGGGCGATCCTGAAGCGCGAAGGCGATCTGGGCGCAATATTGGAGGCGGTGCTGGGCTACGAGGCGGGCAATTTCAATGCCGCCGCGCAGCATGGGTTTTCCATTCAACACGTGCAATCCGCGTTCTGGGAAGCGGCTGCGTACAGTGCGAGGATGATCGCGGACTTGAAGGTCGTGGCTGGTAGCGAAGTGCCGTGATTCGACGGCTCGCTTGTTGCCCCTTTTATGGCACGAAACGCTGGTAATGCAGCCGTATCAGGGAGTTTCGAGAGTGCTGTCTGAAAAGCGGACACGGGTGAAGCGTTCGGGCCGGTGCGTGTCGTATACCCCGTGCGCGTTCCAGGACCACGCCGGCTGCGGCGACATGGCCTGGCCGCCCGCGCGCAGCGACTCGAAGCGCCCGAAGAACACCCGCCACTCGTCGCCGTCCTTCGGCGGTAGCGACCGTCCGTTAGCGAGTTCCTTCATCGCTGCCCAGGGGAAAGCGATTTCCGCAGTCCAGCCCTTGTCCACCACCGAGTCGTCGTTGATGGCCCCATCGATGTGCGTCGCCCAGCGCACTCCGGGCATGTCGTAATCGAGAAACGCCCAGCGCAGACCACGCGGATGCGTGCCTCGCCAGAAGGTTTCCGGCGAGCGGTCGTAGTTGCCGCCAAACGTCAACGCATCCCGCCGCAGCACATCCCATTCGGCTTGGTCGAACCGGGCGTGTGCATCCTTCCAAATGAAGAACACCTCATAAATCGTCCCCAGCGCATTGATCTCAAACTCGTAGTAGCAATCGCCTCCGTCGATGAACACCTCGACGTCGTTCTCCTGAAAAATGAGGGAGTCGCGCTCGGTCAATTTGGCGCGCACGAAGGGCTCTTCGATCCAGAATCCGACATACAGGTAATCGTCGTCCCACAGCGCCGCGGCCTGAGTGCCGAAGAACGCAGGCTCACCCGTGGCCATATCCACGAAACGCGGCGACCGCTCCACCTGCTGCCACGCCGGGGAGTCGAGCCGGCCGTTGAGCGACGGCGGTTGAGAGGTCCGGTGGCATATGTAACTCTTGGTCGGAATCTCGGGTGTCATATCGGTTTGGGGTTCCATTGTAGGGCCGATTCAGATCGATAGCGCAGAAGCCGAAAGCGTTCACCAGCTACCCGAGCTAGGCGCGCCAGGTCCGGCTTGCCGCCGAAAATCCGGTGGGGCGCAGGACGTCGATCTCCACGCGCACGGGGGCTTTCTCGGTGAACCGGATCTCGACCGATGCATGCTGTCCCGGGCTTAACTCAGGCAGCGGCGCCTCGGGGCGCTCGAGCGGGATATCGCCAAAGCCGTACACAACAGCCCGCACCTTGTACTGCCGCAGCACGTACGAGGGGACCGCGCGGCGTGCCTGAACCGTCACCTTCAAGTGCCCGACCGGGCCCGAAACCTCCAGCGACTCGATCGGGCTGGACTCGGCGCGCAACTGCTCGTAGGAGGGTTTGCGCGCGCCGTACAGATCCACCACGCCGTGCACGCGCTGCTTCGCCGCACCCAGTCCTTTGTCGCCGATATGCGTGCGGTAGTCGTTGTAGCAGAAGAAGATCAACCCGGCGACATAATCGCGTTGCCGGAACACGGCGTCGTGCTGCTTCAACACATCGAGGCGCTTGGCGTCACCCTCCGGGCGATCGGGCGTGCACGCACACCAGCCGTATTCGGAGATCACGATGGCCTTACTAGGGAACGCCTTGTGAATCTCGTCGAGATTGCGCGCCAAATCGGCGGGCGTACCCGGGTACCAACTCTCGTAGTACTCGTTCCACATAATGTAATCCATCAGCCCCGAGACGTCCTTGCCCGGCGTCTCCTGGAGCGAGTTCGACGCATATGTAACCAGGCGCCGGGGGTCGAGCCGCTTGGCCTCCTCGTACATCCGCTTGGCAAAGGCGTAGGCGGGTGGGTTCTGGCCTCCAATCTCGTTGCACACCCCCCAGGAAAAGATGCACGGGTGATTGCGGTCGAGTTCGATCAACTCGCGCAGTTGCTCCAGCCCGTTGTTCATGATCTCGGGCGAGGTATCGCCGGCCATGCCCTTGAACGTGTCGTCGCCCCAGGTCGGCACCTCTGTCTGGATGAGCATGCCGTGGCGGTCGCACCAGTCGAGCACGCGCCGGTCCTGCTGCCAGTGGACGCGCGTGTAGATGCAGTTCAGGTTCTTCATGTCTGCGTGGTCGTGCGCGATCCATTCGGACGGCTCGGCCATGCCGTACTCGGGGTTGCTGCCGGCCATGCGCTCGGTACCCATCAGCCGCACGCGTTCGCCATTCAGGTAGAACCCGCCGTCGTGCGTCTCGATCTTGCGAATTCCAAATGCCGTAGAAAGCGAGTGACCGTTCGACAACTCCAGGTCGGCCCGGTATAGGTCGGGGTGGTCGAAATGCCAGAGTTTGGCGTGAGCAATCCTCGCAGCTGGCAAGGCGATAGTCTTGCGTTCACCGGCGCCGAGCCGGGTAGCTATGGGCGCTATCGAGGCCACGCCGAGACTGGTGCTCTCGTCGAAGATGCGTCCCTGAATCTGTCCGTCCAAAGCGGCCCCGGAGCAGTTGCGGATGACCGCACGGACCACGACGCTGGCGCTGCCACTGCCGAGATCGGGATCGGCATCGACCCACACGCGCTCGATGAACAGTTTGGGCGAAACCAGCAACTGCACCGGCCGGTAAATGCCGCCGTCGTGCGCCCAGTCGCTCGATCGACCGCGCGGGAGCATGGCCTCGTTAAACGAGCTATCCGCACGCACCACCAAAGTGTTTAATGTGGCAGGGCGCAGCTGCTGCGAAAGGTCGAGGACGAAGGCCGTATAGCCCTTGCCCACGTGCCGCCCAACTTCGACGCCATTCAGCCAGACCGTCGCGGTGTGGAACACGGCTTCGAACTCGACGCGCACCGCGCGATCCGCCCAGGCTTGCGGTGCATCGAACGTGCGGCGATACCACACCACTCCCATGTACTCCGTGTTTCCGGGTTCGATCTGCCAGGTGTGAGGCACAGTCACGGCGCGCCAGCCGTCCTCAGCTTCCGTGGGTCGATGCCAGCCGTGGTTCTCACCGGAATTGTCCGGGTCCAGGCGGAACTGCCACGTTCCGTTCATGGAGCGGCAATCGTTCTGTTCAAACGAGGCTACTGGGCCCGTTGGAGCGGCATCGGCAACGGCCGCGAGGGGCAAGGCGGCGCCCAGCGTAAGGAAGCGTCTTCTGGTCGGCATATTTGTGGGTCCACGGAAGTCCATCACAATCCTCGGATGGTGTCAATGAATGGGCCCCGCCGGAGAACGGTACGCGGCCTCGAGCCGATGACTCCGGCTGGCGCGCCGCACAACTCCCGCCGTTCAGCGGGGATCCACGGCTATCCAATGGGCAGAAACCCCCTCGCTCCACCTTAAGGAACATTAAGAAGATAGCCGTTTCGTGTTAGTTGTAACATACTACCGAAAGCTCGCTTGAATGCTTGATTCCCCGGTAAGGAAGATCATGAAGACTTTGCTGTCTGCTCTCTCTCGGTTCCCTTTCTCACACCGACCACGACTCGCAATCGCACTCGCCCTCTGCCTGGGACTGTGGGTAGCTCCGAAGATCTCAGCGCAGACTTTGAGCAGCATCAACGGTACCGTCACCGACTCGTCCGGCGCTCTGACGCCTAATGCGAAAGTGACCATCACGAACGTGGCTACGGGCGTCGTAAAGACGGCAACCGTTAGCAGTGCTGGCACTTACGTTGTTACCGACTTGATTCCCGGCACTTACACCGTGAAGGTGGAACTGGCGGGCTTTCAGACCGCGATTCTGAACGGCGTAGGCGTCGAGGTCGGCAGGGCTTCGACGGTGGATGCGTCGCTCAAAGCGGGCGACGTCAGCCAAACCGTGGAAGTCAGTGCGGACGTCATCGCCCTGGATACTACCCAGCCCAACCTGAACACGACCATTGAGAATCGCGTGGTGCAGGAGCTGCCCAACGAGATCTCGGGCGGGCGTGGCCGTCAGATCGACCAATTCGTGTTTCTGGCCCCCGGTGTCACCGGCGGCACGTTTAGCAAACGCATTAACGGCGGCGTCGATTTCGAAAACGAAGTGGTCTTCAACGGCGTGCCGATGGCGCAGTCGGAAACGCAAGGTTTCCAGACGATCTGGAATCCGCCCTTCGAACAGGTGAACCAGTTCAACGTTCTGCGCTCGTCGTTCTCGGCTCAATACGGACTGGCCCAGGGCGTGGTGACGTACCAGACCACCTCGGGGACCAACACGCTGCACGGAGACGCTTTCGAGATTTTGCGCAACGATTTCTTCGACGCGCGCGGGGCCTACAATTCGGCTACCCCCGTGGACAAGGAACACAACTACGGATTCGCGTTGGGCGGGCCGGTGCTGATACCGAAACTTTACAACGGCAAGAACCGCACCTTCTTCTTCCTGACCATGGAGTGGTACCGCCTGAATCAGAGCGATACCAGCTTCATGTCCATGCCTACCGCCGCCGAGAAAGCGGGGGATTTCAGTGCCACGGGCCTGACCATTTATGACCCCAACAACGGTCAGCCGTTCGCAGGCGCCAGAATCCCTTCCGCCCGCTTCAGCCCGCTTTCGCAGAGCTTGCTGCAGTACATGCCCGACCCGTCGCTCGCGGGCTTTTCGAACAATCTGCAGTCGTTGCGCGGTGTGCTGCCCCAGAGGCAGAACCCGTGGGGCTTCAACATCGACCACTCGATTACGGACAAGCAGTCCATCCACTGGGCCGCCTGGCGCGACAAGCAGACCTCGTACGGCACGGAGACCAGTTCTCGCCTGCCGACCAACAACCCGCTCACCAGCAACACCTATAACCCTAATCTCGGGACTGTCGCCATTCTGAGCTACTCGAACACCATCTCCCCTCACCTGGTGATGACCGTCGGCGCAAGCTGGTTGGGCGAACTGAATGACCAGATCAGCCAAAGGACCACGGCGCTCAACTTCGCTGCGGCTCCGGGCGCTCCCCAGGTGCCGACCCTGAACTTCGGCGGGCCCCTGTCGCCGACTTCGTTGGGCTCCACCTGGATTGCCTCGGTAAATCGCAAACTCGGTTGGGTTCTCGACAACAACTACCTGTGGATTCAAGGCAAGCACACCTTCAACATCGGCATGGAAATTCGCCGGACGTACCAGGACGACAACGAGTGCCAGTCGTGCGCGGGCAGCTTCAACTTCAGCAACAACCAGACCGCTGACCCGAACAATCTGGGGACAACCGGAAACGCATTTGCCAGCTTCCTGCTTGGGACTGTGGATAGCGCGAACCGGACTGGCTCGACCGAACAGCGGCTGCGCAACTGGGATTTCTCTCCTTACATTCAGGACGACATCAAGATCAACCGCAAGCTAACGGTGAACCTTGGCGTGCGTTGGGATGTGATGGTGCCCTTCACCGCGATCGGCAACAACATCGTCTACTTCGACTCGAAGATTGCGAATCCTGGGGCGGGCGGTTTGTTGGGCGCAGCCACCAAGTTCGGCAACTGCACCGGCTGTGCCAACCTCGACCGGGCGGCTATTCACATGAACCACATCAGCCCACGCTTCGGGTTCTCCTACTCGCTCAACAACAAGACCGTTTTGCAGGGTGGTTTCTCGCAGAACTACCTCAATGGCGGGGCCTACGAGTACGGCACTCACAAGGTGGCCGTCAATTATGGCAACCTGCTGCTGGGTTCGTTTACGCGCAACAGCACCGGTTCCACGACGCCCGGATTCGGGTCGTGGGATTCGAACGTGCTGCCTTACCCCGCACCGATTCCGTTCTCCCCCACTCTCGGGATCGGCACGCAAATCAACGCGTTTAACCCAAAAGAGGACGGACGGGCGCCGTACAACGTGGTCTGGAGCGTCGGCGTGCAGCGTGAGCTGCCTTTCAACATGTTCGTGACCGCATCCTATGCGGGCAACCGTGCCAATTTCCTACCGGCGCAGTTGAATCCGATCAACCAGCTCAGTCCCAAGTTCCTCACCAAGTACGGCAGCCTGCTGGGGCAGCAGTTCAACTCCCCCGCCGCCGTCGCCGCGGGCATCGTCTCGCCCTATCCGAATTTCGCCAACGACTTCGGAGGCTCGGCGACTGTGCTCCAGGCACTCACTCCCTACCCGCAGTACGCGAACATATTCAACAATTTCGACGACACCGGCTCCGCGTTCTACAATGCGATGCAGTTGCAGCTTGAGAAGCGCTATACCAGCGGCCTGAGCTTCCTGGTTTCCTACACTCTGGCGCGGACCATGTCCAACACCAGTTCAGGATTCACCTCGTTCTCCACAACGTCGCTGAACAAGGACAACCAGAAGGCGGAATGGTCGATCGACAGCGCCGATCAGACTCACGTCACTGCGGTCGCGGCCACCTATGAGCTTCCGTTCGGCAAGGGCCGTAAGTACATGAACAAGGGCGGCCTTGCGAATGCGGCCCTGGGTGGCTGGCAGATCAGTCCGTTGCTGGGTTACGCGTCCGGCACCCCGCTTCAAGTCAACGTACCTGGCGCGCCCCTCGGCACCGGCGGCAACCGGCCTAACATGGTATCCGGACAGACGCTGCAGTATTCCTACAGCAACGTGTATGCGGGTAAGCCCGTCATCAATGCGGCCGCCTTCAGCGACCCCGGCCCTTGGGCGATCGGGAATGCGCCGCGCTTCCTGAGCGGGCTTCGCTCACCATTTGGCCTGAACGAGAACATCGCGCTGGCCAAGTACTTCCCGGTCGGGGAGAAGGTCAAGCTCAAGCTGGAGATCGAGTACTTCAACGTGTTGAACCGCGTGATCTTCGGAGGCCCCAATACGTCGCTGACCGATCCGAATTTCGGCCTGGTAATTAACTCCCAGGCCAATACCCAACGCCAGGGCCAGGCCCACTTCACGGTCAGTTTCTAGCGTAGACATCGCTACCGGGAAGGCCGTCCCGGAACAAGACGCCCGCCGCGGGAAGCGACTCCCTGCGGCGGGCGTCTTTGCGTCAGGACCCTATTTGTTTTGAACCGCCTGGTCGAGCGATGTAGCGTTGTCGGTTGAGTGAGTAACGGCCAGTGAGCGATACTTATCCGTCTCCGCCTGGGCTCTATCCGCCCAGCCGCGCCGGCGGTAGACCTGCGCCAGCAGATAGTGCGCAGCCGCGCTGCCGGGCGCCAGACTCACGGCTTGCTCCAAGTGAGCCTGCGCTTTTTCGAGTTGGTCCAGGTGACTGTACGCCTTGCCCAATTCGCGATGGACGGCGACGAGTTGCGGGTCGATCCGAAGGGCCGCTTCGAGCACCGGGATCGCCTCGCCGGATCTCCCCGCGGACACCAGAAATGCTCCCAGATTCAGGTACGGTCCGGCCTCTTTTGAAGGTGTATCCGACTGCCAGGCGATGGCCGCGCGATACGCCGACTCCGCTTCTTCCATGCGTCCCAGGCCCTCGTAGGCGAGGCCCTGATTGTCCTTGGCCTTCACGCTCTTCGGATCGAGCTTCAGGCACTCCTCAAACACGCGCACGGCGTCGTCGAAACGGTTCTCGTTGTACAGCGCGCGAGCCAGGAAGTAGCGCGTGCGGAAGTTCTGCGGATCCCACTCGACCGCTTTCGCAAACCAGCGCGCCGCGTCCGGATAATCGTGCAGCAGAACATAGTCGCTGGCGACTGCTTCCAAGTCGGCGGCGGTGGGTTTCCGGTAGCGCGCGGCTTCCGTGTACTCAGCCAGAGAGGCCTTGGCATTCCGCTGTTTGAACAAGAGGTATCCGAGCAAGTAGTGGCCATCCGCCGATGACTGGTGCGTCTCCAGGTAGCGGCGGACCAGTTGCTCGGAGCCGGTTAGGTTGCCAGTCGCGGCCAGTGAACGCGCCTCGCGCAAAGGATCGTCCGGCGCGGAACCTTGCTTTGAAAGCGCAACGTACGCCTCGCTTTCCCGCCGCGCATCCTCCAATTTCCCCAGGCGACTGTAAACCTGCGACAGGAGAAAATGAGCCGGCGCGTTTTGCGCGTCGATCTGCCGGGCGGCCTCCAACTCCACACGTGCCTTCTCGAACTCGCCGCTGCGCAGGTACGCCTTGCCCAGCTCGCGGCGGGAGCGCATATCTCCTGGAAGCAATCGCGCGGCCTCGGCCAAAACCGGTACCGCCCCCGCAGCATTTCCGTTTTCTACTAGCAGCGAGCCAAATTCGATTCGGGTAGCGGCATCGTCTGCGTCGGATGCCCCTACTGCGATGGCGCGCCGAAAGGCCGCAATCGCCTCGTCCGTCCTACCTAATCGTTGATAGGCGAGCCCCAACTGGCCCAGCGCTTTCGCATTGTCCGGGTCCATCTTCAGGCATCCCTCGAAGTGCCGCGCGGCCTCCTCGAAATGCTGCCGGTTGTAGGCCGCGCGCCCCCATAGGTACTGCGTCAAACTGTTCTTCGGATCGGCCGCGTAGGCTTTCTCGAGCCACGCATCGGCATTAGAAAAGTCTTCGAGTAGCAGGTAGTCCGAGCCAATCGCGACGAGGTCGAGCGTTAGCGGCTGCCGGTATTTCGCGCTCTCCAGATACTCGTCCAGAGACGCCCGGGGGTTGTTCTCCTTCAGCAACACGTAGCCCAGCAAGGCGTGCGCTTCCGCCGACAATGGATGCTCCGCAACATACGCCCGTACAGATGCCTCAGCCTCCTGCAAGTGATCAGCGTCCACCTGCTGTTGTGCGGCCGCCAGCGGCTGGTCCACCGGTTGTTGTACGGTACTACCTGCCGCCGAAAGGCTTAAGCTCGCGATCAGACAGGCACGTTTGCCGATCATTGTGCGGGTTCATCCACCGTGAGAATCTGGTCCGGCTTCACGTCGTTCAGTTTCTGCTTGATGCCGCTCGGCCAGCGGATTTCGACGCGTGCGGGCGTCGCTTGCGCGCCGAGCCCGAAGTGCACCCGCTTGTCGCTGGAGGTGAGATAGCTGCTTGCGGTGGTCACAGTGGCGAACTGCGTCAAGCCACCTGTCGCGACGCTCACCACGGCTCCAATCGCGTCCCGGTTGCTCTTGTGCCCAATCAGGTTCAGTAGCAGCCAGTGATTCGCGCTCACCGTCTCGTTGTGCAGGAGGTGCGCCGGTCCTCCATTCGTGGTCACCACTGCGTCGATGCGACCGTCGTTGTCGAAATCGCCTGTTGCCAGGCCGCGGCCCACCCAGGCCTCCTTGAACACAGCGCCGGACTGCGCCGACACGTCTTCGAACGTTTTGCCCGAATTGTGCAGCATCATCATCGGCTCGCGATAGCGCAGTTGCGGCGAGGTCTTCTCAATCGTGTCCAGATCGTGCCCCTGGGCAATCAGCAGATCCTTCCACCCGTCGTTATCGACATCCAGAAAGCGGAATCCCCAGCCGGAGTGCAGCAGCGACGCGCGCGCAATCCCCATGGGCTGAGAGGCATACGTGAACGACCCGTCCCGATCGTTGTGATACAGCGCATACTTCTGGTTCGCCAGGTTCACCACCATCAGATCGGGGTGGCCGTCGTTGTCGTAATCGGCGAAATCGACACCCATGCCCGCAAACGTCTGCCCATTGTCGTCCACCGCCACGCCCGACAGCAGACCGACCTCCTCAAAGGTTCCGTCCCCCTTGTTGTGGTAGAGGTACTCCACCATCGAGTCGTTGGCGAAGAACAGGTCGACCCGCCCGTCGCGGTCGTAGTCGGCGATGGTAATGCCGAGGCCTTTTGCCGGCTTGCCCAGCCCCAGCCTTTTGGCAACCTCTGTGAAGTGCCCGTGCCCATCGTTGTGAAACACAAGCGGCGCAATCGCTGGAAACGTGTCGGGATGGCAATACGCCCGCATGCCTTCAATGTGCTCTCCGCAATAGATGTCGCTGAAATCCCAGTCCATGTAGCGCAGCACAACCAGGTCCAGCAAGCCGTCGTTATCCAGGTCCACCCAGGCCGCGCTGGTAGACCACCCGCCGCCACCGGTTCCCGATTCCGCCGTGACGTCCGTGAAGGTCCCGTTCCCGTTGTTGTGGTAGAGCTTGTTGCCGCCGTATGCGGTGACGTACAGGTCCTCGAAGCCATCGTTGTCGAAGTCGCCGACGGCTACGCCCATGCCGTACCCCGTGCCCTGCAGACCGGCGCGCTCCGTGACGTCTTCGAAGCTGCCGTCGGGCTTCTGGTGGAACAGCCGGTTCCAGGAAGCGCTGTCGGTCTTGCGGGGAATAAAGCCCTTCGGCGCGGGATCGCCGAGCGTCGCGCCATTGACTAGAAACACGTCCAGCCGCCCATCGCCGTCGTAGTCGAAAAGCGCGACCCCCGAGCCCATCGTCTCGATCAGGTACTTGAGCGACGTGTGCGAGGCAACACCCGTAAAGTGGAGTCCGCGGGCCGCCGCGACATCCGCAAAACTGATTCCGTACGCGGCATTACCCCCACGGCCCAACGCGACCCATGCGCCGCTGAACGCCAGCGCTACAACCAGGCATATTGAAAAGAACCTGGCGTTGTCCCTCACTGCGCTTCCTCGATCCGGGAGTACTGGTTCAATGGCAGCCCGGCCAGTTCCTGCTTAACGCCGCTGGGCCAACGGATCTCAACGCGTGTCACGGCGGTGCAGTTTCCCAAGCCGAAGTGCAGGCGCGGGTCGTTATGCGAAATGTAACTGCCGCCGTTGCGGACATTGTCATACTGGCTGGTCCCGCAGGCGTCCACCCGCACCCGCGCGCCGATGGCGTCGCGATTGCTCTTGCGGCCCTGCAGCGTCAGTCCTATCCACGCGCCGCGCGAGGCGCTTTCGTTGTGCAGCAGCAGCGGAGCACCCGCAATCGGCAGCACCGCCAGATCCATCCCGCCGTCGTTGTCGTAGTCTGCGCTGGCCGCCCCGCGATATGAGTTCTGCAGCGCGCCCGGGTACATCCAAGCCGGAGTGAATTTCCCGGTCAGAACGCGGAAGATAGCGAGCGGTTGGAAGTAGGTATCCACCTGCGGATACACGTGGCCGTTGGCGGTCCAGAACATCTGCGTACCACCGTTGTCGAAGTCCGTCAGGCCGCAGGCCCATCCGAGGTACTGCGAGGTCATCGAGGCCAAACCAGTTTGGGCCGCCACCTCCGCGTAGTACCCGCTCGCGTCCTGGCGAAACAGCGGGAAGTAGTCGTGGTGAAACGTTGTGGTTAGCAGATCCATGCGGCCGGTATGGGTCAGGTCGCCGACGGCAACGCCCATGTTCGATTGCGCCCGGCCGTCCGCATTGAACGCCACCCCACGCTCCAGCGCAGCTTCACGGAATGTGCCGTCGCCTCGGTTGAGCAGCAGGAAGTTGGGGTCCGAATCGTTCGCAATGAACAGGTCCGTGCGCCCGTCCTGATTGAAGTCATCTGCCACGACGGAGAACCCGTGGGACGGCGCAAGGTCCGCTAGACCCGCGCTCTTCGTCAGGTCGGAGAACGTGCCGTCGCGATTGTTGTGATACAGGATCCCGCGTGCGCCGGGCAAGCCGATCGGTCCGCAAAAGACCTTCTGGCCCAGGTAGTCACAGACGGGCGCAGGCTCGGCCAGAGAGAACTGCTTGAGATCGATGTAGCTCGACACATACAGGTCCAGCCAGCCGTCCCCATCGAAGTCTCCAAAGGCGCTGCCGGTGTGCCAAGCCACCTCGCGGCTCAAGCCCGCCGCACCGCCGACCTCCGTGAATGTGCCGTTGCCGTTGTTGCGATACAGCAGGTCGCGGCCGAGGGCCGTGATCAGGATGTCCAAGTAGCCGTCGTTGTTGAAATCGGCGGCGTTCGCCCCCGTGCCCCAGTAGGGGTTGCGCAGGCCGGCGCGCTCGGTGACGTCCTCGAAACGCCCGTTGCCCAGGTTGTGAAACAGGTAGACGCCCCGCCCGGATTCCGGCGTATTCACCACGGGCATCTCCCCCTTCAGCGTCCTGCGCAACTCATCCATATTCGACCCGTTCACGATCAGTAAATCCATGCGCCCGTCATTGTCATAGTCGAGCCAGGCCAGGCCGCTGCCGTTGGCCTCGGTGATCCACCGCTTCTCCGGGCCGCCGCAGCGCATGCTGGCGCGCAAACCGGCTGCTGCGGCGACCTCCGAGAACTTGAGCTCGGTAGGCGGCGGTGGCGCACCCCGGGAGGCCGAAAGCACCGCAAAACCACCCAGAATTGCAGCAGCCGGCACCCAGAGCGGGCCGTTTGGAAGCAGGCGGCGAAGTAAGGTCAGGGTAGCGCGCTTAATCAAGTCCCACCATTATCGCGTGCCGTACGCGCCCAAAGCCTTAGTTGACTCGGCAGCTAGAGATTATTCTGGAGCAATGACGTCCATCCGCCGGTCGAGCCTTCCGGGACAGCTGTTTCTGATTGGCGTGCTCCAGATGGGCTTGCTGGCTCAGGCGCCGAAGTCCACCGCTCGCGCCGCCGACCCTGCTTCCGATCCGCGCATCGAGCAACTGCACGACGAGGCCAGCGACCTCCAGTCCAAGGGCGATCTGGCCGGTGCGGCAGCGAAGTACGAGGCGATGGTGCGGCTCGCACCCCGGCTCTCACCCGCCTATAACAACCTGGGCTCGCTCTACCTTCAACTTGGCAACTATCCCAAAGCTATCGAGATGCTCGAAAAGGGCCTGAAGGTGAATCCGAATTTGCCCTCGGCCGCGGCGCTGCTGGGGATGGCTTACTTCCAGCAAGGCGATTACCGGGCTGCCCGTCAGCGTTTGGAGGAGGCGGCCCATGCCAATCCCGGCGACGCAAACGCTGCCATGTTTCTGGTGAACTGCCTGACCAAGCTGGGCGAGTTCCAGGCTGCGGCCCGCACGCTCGAGCAGCTCGCGCAGAAGCAGCCGCGCAATCCGCAACTCTGGTACCTGCTCGGCAATGTGTATCTGCAACTCTCGGAGTCGGCCCTAGCCAAGGTGAATGAGATCGACCCCAATTCCATCTGGGCGCACCAGATTTCGTCCGACATGGCCGAGGGCGTCAAGAACTACGATGGCGCGATTCTCGAAATGAAGAAAGCGCTGGCCCTGGCCCCCCGCCAGCCCGGTTTGCATTACAAGTTGGGCGATCTGTACCGAGAAACGGGGCAGTTGGACGCGGCTTTTGCGGAGTTCTCGGCCGAACAGGCGAACGACCCAAACAACTGCCGCGTGGCCTGGAAGCTGGGTGACGTGTTGCTGCTCCAGAGTCTTCGTCCGGAGGAGGCGCTAGGTGACGTGGACCGCGCGCTGGCTGCTTGTCCGGACCTGACGGAGGCCCGGCTGGACCGCGCGCGCCTGCTGGTGAAGTTGCGGCGTTTTGAAGAGGCTCTGCCGGACCTGCTGGCATCCGCCAAGGCGACGCCGGCGGAGCCCAGCATCCACTACCTGCTGGTACAGGCGTACCGGGCACTGGGCCGTGCCGAGGACGCCCAGGCAGAGATGCGGGTCTTCAGCCAGCTGGACGAAGCGGCGCGCGCCGCCACCGCCGCACGCGCCCGCGAAGCGATCCAAGGCAAGGAAGCGGGCAAGGAGCGGCAAGCGCCGCCGCAATAGATTGCTTGGGCCCGGCGGACACGCCAAAACGGCTAGATTCCAGCGGTTTTGGATCTCAAGCCATTGAATCCTAAAGGGAAAAGTTCAAACGCGCCGCTGAGCTCAGCGGCTATCGCTCGGTGCCACCAACCGTTTTGAAGAAAACTTCCCGCCGGCAGGGGCTGCGCGCTTGCGTAGCCGTCCCGATCCAGTCGTTTACCTAGCCGCGCCGGCTACTGAATCAGGTATTGCTCCAGCTTCCCGCCCGGCACAGTCAGCGTGCTCAAGTGCAGTGCCTTGGTCTTAAACCTGATCTCGAAGTGGCGGTAGGTCATTCCGCCGCGCAGTTCCGAGGAGATCTGCCTCAAGGCTTCCACCGGACCGAGCGACTTAAGGCTGGAGGCGGCGTCCGCCAGGACCTGGCTGGTGAAGAACGCGTCCGCATTGGGGGTCAACAGGGCTTGATCGATCCTGCCTTCGATCAATCCGTCTAGGATCTGCCGCGCCTGGCGTACCGCCGGCTCTGCTTGCGCATCATCCTCCTGGGGCAGGACCAGCGGTGCGATCTGGCTCGTGATGGACGCCGGTGCGGCAGAACCGTCGGTGTTGGAGAGTACCACCACGGCAGTTCCCTGGTCCGGCCAGACCGTGTTCTGGCTGACGAAGCCGGAGACCGCTCCACCATGGGCCAGCTTGGGATGTCCCTCCGCCTCAGTGACTCCCACGCCGAGCGCATAGCGAGTGGTTGTGCCGTTGAGGAGTCGCGCAGGCGTGATGAATTGCTCGAACGCGGCGGCCTTCAAAAGCCGGTGTTCGATGAGCGAGATGTCCCACAGTGCCAGGTCGTGAGCGGTCATGGCCAGCTCTCCCGCCGCATACAGCCAACCGCGCGCCTCGGCCTTGACCGGGCGCTGCGGTCCAGTGGCGAAGTGAGTGTAACCGGCGGCGTCGGCTAGCGGCATCGACCCGTCGGCCAAGTCGATGGCGCTGGTCATCCCCAGCGGCTGCAGGAAGCGTTTCGACAGGAACGAGAAGAACGTCTCGCCAGTCACAATCTCCACGATCCGGCCCGCCACGACGAAATTCGTGTTGCTGTACTGCCAGCGTGTGCCCGGATCGAAATCCAGCGGCTTTCTCGCCCACTGGTTGAGAATGGCCTCGGCCGTCACCGGCTTCTGCATGAACGGAGCCACGTAATCCTGCGGGTAGTAATCCTGGTAGCCGGAGGTGTGCGTGAGCAGATGCCTGACCGTGATCTCGTTGGCGCGAGTCAGGTTCGGAAGGAACTTCGAAACGTGGTCGTCGAGGGAGAGCTTGCCTTCCTGAACCAGCAGCAGGACGGTCCCCGCCAGGAGCTGTTTGCTGACCGATCCGATCCCGTAACGCGTTTCCGGCGTGGCATCCGCCGCTGGATCCAGACGAGCCTTGCCGTATGCCTTCTGGTACGCGATCTTGCCGCCCTGGACGATCGCGATGGAAACGCTGGGCGTGCCGGTGCCGGCGAGTGCTTTGACGGCTATTTCATCCACTTTCGCGGCAGTCGCGGCCGGCAGGTGCGCCGCGAGACTGGTCGCCGCCGCAACCAGGAGTAGGGCTGCAATTCTAGGAACGAAGCAGGAAAAGCGCATTGTGGTCAACTCCGACCAAGTATAACCGCAGCTCGCCGGGCTTCTCAAAAATCACTCGACCAGCCCGGCGCTAGCAGGCGCTTGCTAACGTGCGATGCGTAGAGCCTGTCCCGGCCTGTCCCGGCCCACGCACATTGCCGCACCTCTCTGTGATAGATTGCAAACCGCGAAGCAATCACTCAATTAGCGGAGGCATCAATGGGCATCGAAGCAGGAACAGGGCGTCGCGAGTTCGTCAAAACAGCGGCTGCGGCAGGCCTTCTCATTCTCAAGCCGGAGACCGTATTCGGCTCCCAGGCTAATTCGGCGGTGGAAGTGGGTATCGTCGGCTGCGGCGGACGCGGCAACTGGATCGGCCCGTTCTTCCCCGAATATACCGGCGCGCGCATCGTCGGCCTGGCTGACGTGATGCAGGACCACCTGGATTCCACGCGCGACAAGTTCAAGGTGGATGCCTCGCGAGCCTACTACGGGCCCGACGCCTACAAGGAACTGGCGCACTCGAAGCTCGACGCCGTCGTCATCATGACGCCTCCGCTCTACCACCCCGAAGAGGCGGAAGAGGCGGTAAAGGCCGGCAAGCACGTATATTGCGCCAAGCCCATCGGCGTGGACGTGCCCGGCTGCCAGAGCTACGCCGCCACCGGTAAGCTGGCGGCTCAGAAGAAGCTCACGTTCTGGACTGACTTCCAGACGCGTGCGCAGGAGGTTTACCAGGAAGCGGCCAGGCGCGTCCATCAGGGCGACATCGGCAAGCCGGCCTTCGCCCAGGTGTTCTATTACGCCGGGCGTCCGTCCAAGGACAAGGGCTCTCCGGGCATGGATCCGGGGCAGCGACGCACGCTGAATTTCTACATGGACAAAGTCCTTGGCGGCGACATCATCGTCGAGCAGAACATCCACGTGATCGACGTCGCCAACTGGTTCCTGCAGGGCCATCCGTTGAAGGCCACGGGCACCGGCGGGCGAGCCGACTGGAGCGGGACCGGATACGACGCCGGTGACGCCTGGGACCACTTCCAGGTGACCTTCTGGTACGGCAACGACGTGCAGGCCGACTTCAGTTCGAACCAGTTGACCAACAGCTTCTCCGACCTGTGCGTGCGCGTCTTCGGTATCAAGGGCTGCGCGGATACGCACTACGGCGGTTCGCTGCGCATCACGGGCGAGAACGCCTGGAAAGGCGCCGACAAAGACGACACCTTCCGGCAAGGCGCCGTCAATAACGTGAAGGCGTTCATCGCCAGCGTCCGCGAGGGTAAGGCCATCAACAATGGCGATCAGGCGACCGAAAGCACGCTGACGGCGGTGCTCGGGCGCATGGCGGCCTACCAGCAGCGTGTCATCACCTGGGAAGAAATGATGAAATCGAAGGAGCGCCTCCACGCCGATCTGAAATTGAAGTGGTAGCGCTCTGGAGAAAATGACAGAACCAAGCGTTGAACTCGGTCTGGGCCTGATCAACATCGGCATGACCTGGGGCGCCAGGCCGGTCCCTGTGCCGGGCGAGGCCGAATCCGTCGCGTTTATCGAAGCGGCCTATGGGCTCGGCTTCCGGCTGTTCGATACGGCTCCGTCGTACGGCAACACCAGCGAGGTCAAACTGGGGATCTTCCTGAAGACCCTCAGCCGCGAGGAGCGCGGGCTGGTGACGGTGGCGACCAAGTTCGGCGAGCATTGGGATAGCGGAAAGGGCGCGGCGTATGGAGACCATTCCTACGACGCGCTCTGCCGCAGCGTGGAGCAGAGCCTGCGCCGCCTGGGCAGCATCGATCTGCTGCAATTGCACCGCACGAATGTCGAGGTACTGCGCAGTGCGGATCTCGCCAGGGCGTGGGAGTTTGCATTGAAGGCGGGCGTCAAGAAAATTGGCGTCAGTGCCAGCACGCCCGAGCCGGCCGCGCTGGCGATCGAACTCGGCTACGGCGTGATGCAGATGCCGTATAACGTGACGCGCGAGGACATGGGCCCGGCCTTTCGCGAGGCCGCCTCGCGCGGGATCGAGTTGCTGATCAATAGACCGTATCAGGCCGGTGCGCGGCTCTACGACGCCGAACCCACGGATCGGGCGGCACTTTTTGCGCACGTGCTGAAGGTGAAATTCCAGGGTTGGATTCTGACTGGCACGCGCTCGATCGACCACCTGAAAGAGAACCTGGACGCGTATCGCCGGGCGTTGGAACCGGTGGCAGAGCATGAGCAATAGACGGATCGAGAAGATCGAGACGGCCTGCGTGGCGCCACGCTGGGGCCTGCTGCGGATCTTGACCTCGGATGGCCTCGAAGGCTTCGGGGAGTTCACGCTGGAAGGCCACCTGGAGAGCACGCGCGCCGGCGTACAGGCCATGGCCGAGTGGTTCACGGGCAAGCCGACCGATGACTTCAAGGGGTTGGTGCGCGGTTTCTTCGATCGAAGCTTTTACCACGGCGGCGGCGTATTCATGAGCGCGCTGGCTGGGATTGAAATCGCGCTGTGGGACATCGCCGGCAAGGCGGCGGGGCTGCCGGTCCACCGACTGCTGGGCGGCCGCGTGCGGGATCGTGTGAAGGTCTACCGCTGGGCGGGGGGCAACAACAACTCGCCCGAGGCCGCGGCGGAAGAGGCCCTGCGCGTGGTCAGCGAAGGGGCGCGCGCCATCAAGATGAACGCTTGTCCGCCGCTCGCCGCCATCGACACCTACGGCGGCATCCGCGCGGCGGTGGCCCGTGCGCGGGCGGTCCGCGACGCCGTTGGCCCCGAGGTCGATATCGCCTACGATTTCCACGGCCGGGCCAACGTGCCCATGGCACGGCGCCTGGCCAAGGAACTCGAATTCTCGAATCCGCTCTTCTACGAGGAGCCGGTCAGGCCGGAGTACAACCGCTGGCTCAAGGACATCGCGGAGATCACGCACGTGCCCATCGCGGTCGGTGAGCGCATGACGACGGTGGCCGAGTTCAGCGACGTCATTGCCGCTCGTTCGGCGCACGTGCTGCAGCCCGACATCGTGCACGTCGGCGGCATCTCAAATACTGCGGAAATCGCCGGCCTGTGCGAGGCGAACGCGGTCTCGATCGCGCCGCATTGCCCGCTCTCGCCGATCGCCTTCATGGCCTGTCTGCAGGTGGTGGTTCAGTCGCGAGCGGGCTGGATTCTCGAATGGGCGAAGGGCATCCACTACAATGCCCATGGCGCGTCCGGCAGCGTGGATCCCTGGCTGCGCTTCATCCATCCGGACGACTGGCCGCGCTTCGACGTGGACGCGGACGGCCATCTCCCCGTGTTTGATACGCCTGGCCTGGGCGTGCGCATCGATTGGGACGCGGTGCTCAAGGCCGATGGCACGGGCGAGAGTTGGAAGGACGAGGAAATGCGCCTGCCCGACGGGACTCTCTCCAACTGGTAACCGGCCGGCCGGTTCCGCCAACCGCGTGATCGAGTGTTCAGTGAAGTCCTACCGCTCCCTCACGGTCGCGGCTCCGTTCCGGCCAGAGCCGCGACCGTGAGGGAGCGGTGGATCGCATATCAGTTTAGGCCGGGTTCAAGGCGGGCAGGAAGACGTCGAGCGTGAACGGCGGTCGCCGCGAGAGCCCCAGCCGTGCGTTGACCCCGGCGATGATGGGCAGCCAGTCTGCGCGCGAAGCCGGCTCGTCCGGGTCGTTGACGAAGTACACCTGAACCAGCCAGGCGGGAATGCCGAGGTGGTTTCTCAGCATGTGCAAGTGCGCCAGACGATTCGCCGTGCGATACAGCGCTCCGGTCCAGTCCTCCGTTTCGTGCGCTTCCAGCCATTCCCGCGTCTCCCGGAAAGTATCCAGCACCAGCGGTGTGGAGCAGGCTGGCGCACAGCAACCGGGACCACCCGATTCCTCAATCTGGCTCCTGGCCTCGACCAGCAGCACCCCCTGCGGCCTGCTGCGGCTATGCCCCAGCAGGCCAACGCCATCCCAACACAGCCCTAGCTGCGACCAGCAATTCTCCAGCAGGCTGGGCTGATCGGCGAGCCCAGCCGCGCGGACAAAATCGGTACTGGGGGAGATCCCATAGCGGACCGAATCCAGCGCCGACAGCCACTGCACATGCTGGCCAAGCGGCTGCAGGTTCGACGGCAGAAGCCGCTCGATTTCTGCGTTCAGGGAGAGCGTGAAGCGCTGGATGTACTCCTGCAATTGGGCCTTGCCGCTGGAATCTACACGACTCCCGGAGGCCCTGCTGCGGCGAGGCAGCGCGGCAATCGAAGACAGCATGGTAAGCCTCTCACACCACTAGTGCCGCCTCCGGAGGAATCTTCTCCAGCCTGGACAGGTTGAGCGGGATCAGGCCTCAAAGGCGCCGAGCGCCTCGCCCAGACGGCGCAGCTCTTCGGGCTTGGAATCATTCGGCACCGAGCAGCCGGGGGTGACGATCAGGCGTTTGCCCGCGTCGCCAACAGCCAACCGGACGTCATCCCGCAAGTCCTCCACGCTGCGGTTGCGGTACTCGCGATGGTCCAATCCGCCCACGATGGCGCCGCGCATGGTGTGCCAGCTGTGGCGCGCCAGCCGCATGGAATAGCCGGTCTCGTGCATCGAGTAATTGAAGCCGGAGATTTTCCAGCCGGTGGCTTTTGCAAAGTAGTCCACGTAGACCTTCGGGCCGTGCAGGTGGATGATGTTCAGCGGCGCATCGGAGACTGCCTGGAGGATCATGCGGTCGAACGGTTCGCTGAACTTCTCGTACTCCGCGCGCGTCAGGATGCCGTCCTGGGCATTTGCGACCGCCAGGAAAATGCCGGCCGCGCCCCGCTTGATAGCGGCTTTGGCGTGGTTGATCTCCGACCGGGCGATCGCCTGGAGCGCATCCAGCAGCTTCTGCGGCTGCTCCTGGCGGAGTTTTTGAACCTCGGCGGGCGAACTCACCTTCTCGGCCACGTTCCACGGATTGAACAGCGTCTCGACGAAATACGGCGCGTTCCTGCCGTCCTGTTTAAGCCCCTCGCGGATCAGTTCCAGCGCCTTCAGCTGCTCCGGAAACGGGTTATCCACCGGCTTCAACTCATGCCAGGGCCCTGCCGGCTTGGGGTAAGGGAAATCGCTCATCACCTTCACCAGGTCGGTGCGATAGTCCCGATGGAACTGCAGCGTCGCTTTCGCGTGCGCTTCGGGGCCTTGCCCTTCCAGCCCGAAATGGTGCCACAGCGTGAACGGAGGACGGTCGGCATTCGCATCCCGCAACGCGGATTCGATGCGCTCCTTTGAGGTCATGCTCGCGCTCCGCAGCAGGGCCGGAGCGGCAGGGGCAAGCAGGAACGAACGACGAGTCAGCTCAGACATCTCTTGCAAATCTCCCAGTTTCCGCTGTGGAGCGACGCGGTCCCAATAGCTGGTGGTGGAAACTAAACCCGCTTAAATTAGCGGTTCCTAAAAGCGCGACCATAATGATTCAACAACATGAGAGGCGAAACCGCTTCAATCAGCGGTTTTGGCACGCCTTCCGCCGTGCTCTCAAAGCTCACCGACGTCCGCGCCGGGATCTCAGTTTCCGGACGATCTGCGCTTCACTGGAATGTCCAGCCGCTTGATTTTCTGGTTGAGGGTCGAGAGTGGGATCTTCAACTGGGTCGCGGCTTCCGTCTGCGAGTAGCCGCACTCTTCCAGCGCTTCGATGATGATCTTGCGCTCGTAGTCGGCGACCGTCTCGAACAGCGAGGCTCCGGCGGGAAGTTTGCCGTCTGGCCCCGGTGCGGTACGGACCCCCGTGGAGTGCAGCACCTGCTCCGGCAGCACGCTTGCAGGCACCTCTTCGCTGGTAGCCAGCACCACGGCGCGCTCGATTGCGTTTTCCAGTTCGCGGACGTTCCCCGGCCAGGTGTAGTCCATTAGGATGTGCGTCGCCTCGGGCTCGAAGTGCAGCTGCGAACGACCGTCCGCGGCCAGATACTTCTCGTTTTCGCGGCAGTACACGTCGAAGAAATGCTCAACCAGCCGCGGCACGTCCTCCTTGCGGTCCCGCAGCGGCGGCAGGGGGATGTTGATCACGTTCAGCCGGTAGTAAAGGTCCTGGCGGAATCTGCCGTCATCCACCATGCGCGACAAGTCGGCGTTGGTGGCGGCGATGACGCGGACATCCACCCGGATCACGTCGGCCGATCCGACCGGCATGAATTCGCGCTCCTGCAAAACTCGCAGCAGCTTCACTTGCATGTCGGCCGAGAGGGTGCCGATCTCGTCGAAGAAAATCGTCCCGCGGTTCGCGGTTTCGAAGTAGCCTTTGCGATTGGCCACCGCTCCGGTGAAGGCGCCCTTGACGTGCCCGAACAGCGTGCTCTCCAGCAGATCGGGCGGCAGGGAACCGGAGTTGACGCCGACGAAAGGCCGGTCGGCACGAGGCGAGTTGGCGTGGATCGCCTTGGCGATCAACTCCTTGCCGGTGCCAGTTTCGCCGGTGATCAGGATGTTCGATTTCGAAGGCGCAACCTGGCTGACCAGATCCAACACGCGCTGCATCCGCTCGGACTTGCCGACGATGTTTGGAAATGCGTAGCGCTGTTTCAACGCCCGGCGCAGTTCGCGATTTTCCCGCTCCAGACGGGCACCAGCGATCTGGCGGTCGATCTCGATCACCAGCTTGTCGTTGTCCCACGGCTTCGGGATGAAGTCGTTGGCGCCGGCCTTGAGGGCCTGCACGGCTACGTCGATGGATCCATAGGCCGTGATCAGGAACACCGGGGTTTCGATGTCTCGCGCTCGAATGTCGGCCAGCAAGTCCAGACCCGAGCGGTCCGGCATCATCAGATCGAGCAGGATCAGGTCATAGATCCCGCTCTCCAGTTTGCGCAAACCGTCCATCGCGCAGTCCGCCAGATGGACGGTGTATCCTTCCAGATCGAGCAGCGTTTCCAGGCTCTCCCGGATGTCGGCTTCGTCGTCGATGACGAGAATCCGCCCCCGGGTCGGCTTGTCGGCAGCCGCCACTCCATGAAACTCTACGGGTTGCTCAGGCATTCACTGTCTTCCTGACGGCGGGAAACTCCAGGCGGAATACGGTTCCTTCTCCGGGCTTCGATTCTACCTCGATTACACCACCGTGCTCTTCCACGATGCCATAGCTGACGGAGAGCCCGAGCCCTGTGCCTTTGCGGGCGCCCTTAGTGGTGAAGAAGGGATCGAAGATACGAGCCAAGTTTTCGCGGGGAATGCCCGGTCCGCTGTCCATCACCTGTACCTGCACGCCGACGGCGTCGGGCCTGGTCCTGACCTTCAGCGCACCCCCCGATTCCATGGCGTCACGGGCATTGATGAACAGGTTCAGGAACACCTGCTGCAGCTTGCCGGCGTTGCCGCGAATCAAGGGTAGCGTGTCTTCGAGGTCCGTCTCCACGATAATCTGAGCCTTCTGGAACTGGTGCTCCAGCAGCGTCAGTGTCTCGCGCACCACCCGGTTCAAATCGATATCTTCAAAGGCGGTTGACGATGTGCGCGAGAAGTTCAGCAGGGAGTTGACGATCTCGCTGGCTCGGAAAGTCTGCCGCGCAATCTTGTCGAGCAGTTTCGACTTCTGTTCGTCGCCCGCCACCTGTTTGGCCAGCATCTGGGCGTACGTGGAGATCACCGCCAGCGGCGTGTTGACTTCGTGCGCCACGCCCGCCGCCAGCAATCCGATCGAGGACAGCTTGTCTGCCTGAACGAGTTTGCGTTCTAGCTCTTCCCGCTCCGTGATGTCATCGAGAATCACCAACCGTCCGATGCAGGAGCCGTCCCGGGCGACCAACGGAGCGATCGCCACGTTCACCGTTACGGTCCTTCGCGATTCCTCGCGCGGGACCGGGGCATCCTCCTCGGGAATGACCTGGACGACAGCGCCGGGTGCGCCGTTCCCGTTCCCATTGGCAGCCAGTGAGTGCGCCGCCTCACCGTTTCGCCCAGCCTGAACGGCATCCAGTGGCCGCAGCGGAATCTTGTAAAGCTGATGAACCTCCAGGCTGCCTTGCAGCACTTCGAAGTGGCTCGCCAGTTCAACCGGGAAGAGCTCCGAAAGCGGCCGTCCCAACGCGTCGTGGCGGGGGATTCCGGTCAGCCGCTCCATCTGCGAATTCCAGCTCTCCACGCGATCGTTCAATCCCGCCGCCAGCACGCCGACGTTGATGGATTCGACGATGTTCTCGCTGAACTCCTTCAGCCGCTCGTACTGCTGCATCTTGTCGGCCAGGGAGCGGTACAGCCCTGCGTTTTCAACCGCCATGCCCACGTAGCCTGAGAGCGTGGAAAGCAGGTCGATATCGTCGCTCGACAGGAAGTCGCCGGCCGCCGTGCGGCTCAAACCGAACCAAGCCAGCGTGCGACCACGGTAGGTGCAGGGGATGTAATAAGTCAGGTCGAGCCTCGCGATCGTTGCTCGAACACTGGTGGACTTGTCCCGCGCGCCCGCGCCGAGCGTACGCCCCGTCCTTTCGAAGAACAGGTAGGGGGTGGTCGGCGTCAGTTCCAGGAAGCTCAGGTCCAGGGCTTCGTCCGGCAGTTCGCCCGCGCCCTGCGAGGTGTAAAGGCTATGCAGCGTGAACCCGTTCGGGTTCGACTCGCTGGCCAGAAAGAAGGCCACCTGGCGTATCGATAGGGTGTCGATCAACCGCTCGCCCACGCTGGCCAAAGTCCTGTCCAGGTCCATCTCCGTGCTCAACTCCCGGGCAAAACCGATCAGGGTCTGGCGGTAGTCCCAACGGTCTTTGTAGAACACGTACCGGTCGAAGCGTTTTTGGATATAGCCGCGCAAGGGTTCGAAACTGAACGCAGCCACCAACACCAGCATGATCACTGTGGTCGGGCCGAGGCCGTCGCCGCGTTGCACCAGGGTATAGACCAACATGCTCACCGCGCCAAGCACGGCCAGCGTGGAGAGCATGTACACATACCCCTGCTGGAATATGATGTCCACGTCCATCAGCCGGTAACGCAGGATCGCGTAGGCCCAGGTGACCGGGATCAGCGCCAGGAACAGCACGGCCAGGCGCATCTCCGGAGTCGGCACGATGCCGGCGACATAGGGTATCGCGTAGAACACGGTGAACGGGCCCATACCGGCCAGCGTGCCGTTGCGCAGCCACTTGATCTGCTGGCGGATGATCGGGTCGTCTGCGCGCCGGTAACTGAGATGCAAAAGCACGGCACCTACGCAGTACGAAATGCAGTACACCAGCAGCCAGACCTTATCCAGCAACCAGCGCAGCATCACTTCCGACAACGCCGTGCGCACCACGCCGGAAGTCACGCCGAGGAGCAGCGCAATTAACGACAGGGCAGGGAGGTAAACCGAAATCGCCTTCCAGCGGGTCCAGCCGGGACGAGGCTCGGGGAACGTGAGACAGAAATGCAGGAACAGCGCCGCCGCGAACATGGCCGCCGCGAAATTGCCAAGATAGATCCCGGTGTCGAAACTGTTCAGTTTGCCGGTGAAGTGAAACGTGTGCAGGACAAAACTAGAGAGGCAAATCAGGTAAAAGTGCAGCGAATGGGCCGCTCTGTTACGCCGGATGAACAGGAATAGTCCGATGATCAAATACGCGGCGCCGACAGCGTATTGATACAGCAAGGCCTGGTCGGCGCTGGTGTCCGAAACGATCACCTGGGCCGTGATTTCCACGCCGTTGCGATTGAGAACGTACTCCGCCTTGCCCCAAGCGCCCACCGATTTAAGAACCTGGGGGACGTCAGTAGCCTGACGGACGGGCACCCCCGACTTGTTGAACCGGCCACCAATCCGGAGCAGTTCGTCTCCCAGGCGAATTCCGGCCTGATCGGCAGGGCCCGCCTGCTCGACGTTCATGGCAATCACGCTGATGGATTTGTCGGGAGAGGAAGCGTCCAGGTGGTCTGTCCAGGTCACTCCGTCGTCGGGCAGTCGGAACAGGTCCTGTTGCTGGTAATTGATGACGGCGCAAACAACCAGAGTCGCGGTCAGTACGACCAACAGCGCGCTACCGATTTGGGCCTTCAAGTCCGACATGCCAGGCTGGATCTCTCACTAATGGAAAGGGGTATACACCCCTCCCTGCCATTCAGCTTAGCAAGCTGGATACCAAACCTTTGCGGTTATCCAAACCACGTTTCTAAAGGGGTTCCCATGCGCCGGGAGACCTCGTCGTGGTGAGTATGCCGATTCTTGTAGTATTTGGCTACTGAATTCGGGAGTTTTCCTCTGGGAATCCTCGTGGACAGCGTCGCGTTTGCCCTCTGGTCGCGCCGGTCGGATCAGGAATCCCGCAGACGCTTGAGCAGCTCAACCGCGTTCTTCAGGGTCAATGCGTGCGGCTCGTCGCCATGCACGCCCGACTCCACGTTGATGGTGCCCACGAAGCCGCTATCCCGGACCGTGCGCACGAACTTCGCGATGTTCACCGCACCGGAGCCCAATGGTCGCTCGGTTCCGAGCGCGCCCGGGGTCGCGGGATTGGGCCAGTCGCCGTCCTTGCCGTGGATCGAAACGACGTGCGGAGCCAGCAGTTTGTAAGCCGCAACCGGCTCGCCGCTGCCGTACAGAACCATGTTTGCCGGATCGAAGTTGATCTTCACGTTCGAGCGGTTCACGTCGCGGAAGAACTGCAAAAGCAACTCCGCCGGCTCCTGCCCGGTTTCCAGGCTGAACGTCATCCCGAGGCTGGCGGCATAGTCCGCGATCCGCCGCACCACGTCGCGCACGGCCAGATAGTCCGGGTCGCCGCGGTCTTCGGGCACGAATCCGACGTGACAGCCGAAGCTCCCGACTCCAAGGGCAGCGCCAAAATCGATCACCTCGCGGGTGCGCAGTTCGCGCGCGGCGCGCGTTGCCCGCGGCATGAAGCCGACCGTCCGGACGACTGTCGGAATGTCGTCATAGCGCTCGCCTTCATATGCGGCGAACACTGTCGCGACGCCAAGCCCGGACTCAGCCAGCGCTTTGCGATAAGCCTCCGCCAATTGCGGCGACAACTTGCGCTCTCCGGTCACCGCGAGCTGGCAGGCCTCGACGCCCAGATCCAGTATCTCGGCGACGGTCGCCACGGCCTCGTCGCTGATCCAATAGAACACGCCGACCGTCAGGTCTCTTAGAACTTGCATGACAGAACCTCTCCTTTGCGGGCTCGCGATTCCTGGGCCAGTCTGGTCAGCCGCACGGCCGCCGCGGAACTTTCAGGCGTGCACCGCGCCGGCTTGGTATTCGTCCGGCAGCACTCGGCGAAGTACGCGATTTCCGCCTGGTAGCCGTCGATATCCGCCTGCGGTTCGAGCGATTCCGAGCCGTCGGCGGAGTGGAACTTGGGCGGGCGGCCGGCCGAACTGAAATCGAGCGTCCCGTTCTCGCCCGATACGGTGTACTCCATCGAGAACGGGTATGACTTCGGATGGTGCCAGCCGCCGCTCACGGTCACGCTGGCGATGTCGGGATAGTGCAGTTGCGCGGTCAGTACGTCCAGCCCCCGGCTGAGCTCTTCAACGCCCCAGGCCGAGATCGCTTGCGGAGCGCCGAAGGCGGCCAAAACCATGTCGAAATCGTGGATCAGCAGGTCGAAAACGCCGCCGCCGCTCTGTGTCCGGTCACCCATCCACAGGGACCACGCAGGAGCCGCGCAGCGCCGCCGGAAAAGCGCGCTATGTACCGGTCCCAGACGCCCGGAGGAGACTCCGTCGAGCAGCGGCTGGTAAGCCGGGAAGAAGCGCAGCACATGCGCCGACATCAGGACCCGGCCGACCTTGTCCGCCGCCTCGATCAGGCGGTCGCACTCGGCCCCGTCCAACCCCATGGGCTTCTCCACCAAAACGTGTTTGCCCGCCGCGAGTGCGGCCAGAGCGACGGGTGCATGCAACCGAGTTGGCAAGCACAGGTCCACGGCGTCTACGTCGGCGTTCCGAACGCACTCGAAGGCATCCGAGTACTTGCCGGCTGAAGAGAAATCAAACGTCTCGCCGCTCACGTCCAGATTGCCCTGAATCCCGGACAGATCTCCCGACAGCGCCTTGGGATCGTCCGAGGAGACGGCGCCAATCTCGACACCGGGAGTACTTCGCCAACCCTTCAAATGGGTCAACCCCATAAAACCGAGGCCAACAACAGCAACTTTCATGACAGTCGCTATCGTAGCAATCCCGGACGCCCGGTGGGCTCGCTCCGCTCGTGGGTGCGTGCTCTTCCGGTCCCCTAAGCCGGCATCAGAGTTTCAGATTGGGGCTGAACAAGTGGCGCGGGTGAATCATCGCCCCTTATTCGCTGACAGTCTTTTCGGATGGAGTTCCAAGCCGGCCACCGGGCTATATTTTTTAGTTAAGCTGAAACCAAGTCATCATGAGCGCTTTTCCCCAATCCGCGACTTCGCCGACTTTTCTCGCCGATCTCGATCCAAATCCGCTCGTGATTCTTGGTCAGGATCGCCGAATCCTATACGCCAACCCCGCAGCTCAAGCCTTGAATGCGCCCAAAAATGGCGGTCGCATGGAAGGACTCAAACTTGGAGAGGTTCTGCGTTGCATTCATAGCCAGGAGCTCGAAGGCTGTGGGGATACGCCGGCGTGCCTTTATTGTGGCGCCAACCTATCCATTCGGCTCGGGCTGGAGCAAGGGGCCCCCAGCACATCGGAATGCCGCATTACGGCAACTACGGCTGGCGGCGAGTGCAGCCTTGAGTACAGCATTCAAAGCCGGCCGGTGGAATGGAATGGCGAGCCGGCGGTCTTTTGCGCGCTAAACGACATCAGCCACGAGAAGCGGCGCAGGGTGCTCGAGAGGATCTTCTTCCATGACATCCTGAACACTGCCGGGTCGGTCAAGGGGCTCTCCGAAATCCTGCTCATGGAGCGGCAGGACATGGAAAGCGCCGAACTGGCCGAACTGTTAAAGATGATGCGCGACAGCTGTGACGTCATGCTGGACGAGATTCGCAACCAGCAAGTGCTGCTCGCCGCCGAGACCGGTCAACTCGCCACGCGATGGAAGCAAGTCGCGGTTGCGGAGTGCATGGCTGAGGCGGCCATGGTGGCCTCGCATTGGCCCGTCGCAGCCGCGAAGCAAATTGTCCCCTCCTACCCGTCCGAGCACGCGACATTTCTCACCGATCCTACCCTCGTTGGGCGGGTCTTGATGAACCTATTGAAGAACGCGCTTGAGGCGTTGTCCGCTGGCGAAGAAGTGCGCATCGGTGGCAGGTTGGTGGACGATCACGTCGAGTTCTCCGTCTGGAACCCGGGAGTCATCCCGGCGGCGACACGCCTACAGATCTTCCAGCGCTCGTTTTCGACGAAGGGGGCCGGACGGGGAACGGGCACGTACTCCGTCCGGCTGCTCACCGAAAGCTACCTGCAGGGCAAGGTCTCGTTCACCTCCAGCCAGCGGGACGGGACGACATTCACTGTGCGCCTCCCCTTGCGGCCGAAAGCCCGCCTGACCATCGCCGAGTAGCCCCCCACCCGTCGCGGGTTCGTCCTGGCGCCCTGCGGAGCGACGCCGAGTACGAGACTTGCCAAGCCTCGTACCCCGTCGATGTTCAAACTGCGCTTGAGCTCTATTTCACTCCCAGAATGCGGCGATTGCGCGACGCGTCGCTGGCCGCGCCTGCGAAGTCGTCGAACGCTTTCGTCGGCACGTCGATCAGGTGCGACGCGATGAACGGAGCCCCTTCGGCGGCTCCCTGCGCGGAGTCCTTAAAGCAGCACTCCCACTCAAGCACCGCCCAGGACTTGTAGCCCGCTGCGGTCAGACGCGTGAAAACCTGTTTGAAATCGACCTGTCCGTCGCCGAGGCTGCGGAAGCGGCCCGGACGCTCTTGCCAGCCCGAGAAACTGCCGTATACGCCGGCCTTGGCCGACGGACGGAACTCGGCGTCCTTCACGTGGAACGCCTTGATGCGGCTGCCGTAGACGTCGATGAAACCGACGTGGTCGAGGCACTGTAAGATGAAATGCGACGGATCGTACAGGATATTCACGCGCGGGTGGTTGCCTGTCGCTCCCAGGAAGCGTTCAAAGGTCACACCGTCGTGCAGATCCTCGCCGGGATGCAACTCGTAGGCGATATCCACGCCAAACTTGTCGGCGTAATCGAGCAGCGGCTTCCAGCGCTTGGCGAGTTCCTTGAACCCCTCCTCCACCAGTCCGCCGGGACGCTGCGGCCATGGATACATGAATGGCCAAAGCAGGGCGCCGGAAAACGACGGCAGGGTTTTCAGACCGAGGTTCGCCGTAGCCTTGATGGCGAGTTTCATCTGGTTGACGGCCCACGCGGTGCGGGCCTTGGGGTCGCCGCGGACTTCCGGCGCGGCAAAGGAATCGAACAGGTCGTCATAGGCCGGGTGTACCGCGACGAGCTGCCCCATCAGGTGCGATGCCAGTTCCGTGATCTCGAGGCCGTTGGTCTGACCCTTCAAGTCGTGGCAATAGGTCTTCGACGAGGCGGCCTTTTCGAGGTCGATCAGGCGGGCGTCCCATGCCGGGATCTGCGTGCCGATGTAGCCCAGCGACTTCGCCCAGGCCGTGATGTTCGGCAGGTTATTGAAGGGGGCTTCGTCGCCCATGAACTGCGCGAGAAAAATAGCCGGTCCTTTAATTTGAGCCATGGTTTGCCTTTCGGAGGTTTGGAGAGATTCTTCAGCTTCCTCGATGAATCTATCGCTTCAGGGGGTCGGAATGCAAAACGCGGAGCGTATGTTGACTATTCCCGACCTTTCGTTTGGGGTGCGGCAGAGGATCCGATTTGCCGGTCCAGAATTACTCCTGACGGTGACGCTGGCAGCCTACGCGCCGGTGCGGCGAGCGGGTCAATTCGCGTATCTGCGGGCGTCTTCCCGGGTTGAGGATCTACAATGACTTTGTTGACATGAGCGCCGAAAATCACGTGCGGAGACCTCTGTGATGAATGGCAATTACTTCGCCGTGTTGACTGGCGATATCATCCAGTCCAGCCTGCTGCCACCCATTCAACTCGAGTCGGTTCGCTCCACCTTGATCAGCTCGATCAACGCGGTCAGACGCTGGAAGCGAGGGATGGTCCAAGGGAAGCCGGAGTTTTTTCGGGGGGATGCGTGGCAGTTGCTGCTGACCGATCCCGCCATGGCCCTGCGCGTCGCCATCCATCTGCGGGCCTGCCTCCTGGCGGGGGGACTGGCCGATACCCGGATCGCCATCGGGTTGGGTGAAGTCCAGGAGATTTCCCATGAGCGGGTCTCACTATCTACCGGGCAGGCCTTTGTTCTTTCCGGTAGAGCTTTGGACAGGATGACCCGCTATTCGAACCTGACCATCGAAGTCCCGCAGTCGGCCGGACCACTATCGGCATGGCTGCCGGTTGCCGGTCATCTTTGCGATTCGCTGATCGGCCAGTGGACCACGCGGCAGGCCCAACTCGTGCGCAGCGCCCTCAATCCGAACGAACCGGATACTGAGAAGATCGGCCAATCGTTGCGGCCCGCCGTCTCCAAGCAGGCTGTGGCCAAGGGACTCAGCGGTGCAAATTGGTACGTCCTGCGGGAAGCTGTTCGGCTATTCGAAGAGACATCCTGGGGGATAATCCTCAATTCAGGTGCCCAGACAACCGAAAAGGGTTGTCTGCTGCCAGACAACCGAAAAGGGTTGTCTGAGCGACGTCAATCGAAAATGGGCGTCTAAGTACAATGGCCCCGACCTTCGCCGCGATCCTCGCCGCCCATCTCCTCGGCTACGTCATTTTCCGGGCGGACTGGGCGATCAAGCGGCAAAGACGCGCCTGGGCGCTCGTTCTGCACGCCGTTATCGTCACGTCGATCTCGTACCTGTTGCTAGGCGCTTTTCACTGGCAAATCCTACTCGTTGTCTTCGCGACGCATATGAGTATGGGCGCAATCAGGGTGCGATTCCGTGCGGATTCCCTAACCTTGTGGTCAATCGACCAGTCGGTACATCTCGGCGTACTGACAGCGCTGGCGTGCGGCTTCCCAGATGCGGCCAATGGCGGGTGGTGGATCGCCAGCGCGAGCTCCGAGGTGTCGCATTGGTACTTCGCCGCCCTCACCCTGGTCTCGGGCCTCATCCTTTGCATTCCGATCGGAGGCAATCTGATTGCCCTGCTTGTCAATCGCTTCGCAGACGAGCTGCAGGACAATGGCATCGCCGGCCTGAAGCAGGGCGGCAAGTACATTGGCTGGCTGGAGCGCTTCCTGGTCTTGCTGCTGTTGCTGATGGGTCAACCTAACGGGATCGGTTTCCTGATCGCCGCAAAGTCCATCCTGCGATTTGGTGAGATCAAGGATCCCAGCCAGCGCAGGGTTGCCGAGTACATTATCATCGGCACGTTTCTTAGTTTCGGATGGGCGTTGACAGTCTCCGTGTTCACGCAAAGAGCCCTTAAGTACTGGCTCCCATAGCGTGAATCGAAGCTGCCTGCGCGCGCATGTCGCGGCTATCTCAACGGCTCAGGATTTGGACCTCCAGCGGACCCAAAGTCACTCGAATGGTGCGCAGTGGACCGGAGCCTGTTGTCCCATTGGATTCCTGTACCGAAACAGAACCGGCGGGCTTGTCCTGTACCGGGCCAGGCCCTTGAAGAGCCGATTTGTTGCTGTATAAAACCCGATACTGATCGGCCGCCTGATTGAGCGAGATGTCAACGATCACGTCGAACGATCGGGTCTCCGAGGGGCTGCAATTCGCGGCCACGACAACTTCCTGATCCATCAGAATCCTCGAAAATGCCAGAATACCCTGCGGAAATGAGGAGATTCCGAAGTGCCGTCCATCACCCGAAATGGGCCGGAAATAGAATCGCCCATAGCGCAGCGCTGGCGTGCTGGCGCGGGCCTCGGATATGCGGCTGATTTGCTGGTAGTAGAAGCTGTCCTGCTGAAACCCCGGGCTGCCCCAGAGGGCCTCGCGGACCGCGGGATCGCTGCCACTTCCGTGGAGTCCTTGTTCCGTCCCGTAATACAGGCAGGGGATCCCCGGAAGACCGCACAGGCAAGCCAGTCCGAGCGTCACCTGATCGTCGAATTGGTGTTCGTTGCCCGGCTGGGCGAAGCGAATTCTCTCCTTGACGTCGTGGTTGTCGAGGAACGTCACGAAGAAGCGGGTGGCGTCTCCATGAGAACTGAGCACGCCGGCCTCGATGCTCTTCCGCAACACATACATGCCTACCAGATCGGAAGGCGCGGAGAAACCTTTGACCACGGGCTTCAGGTTGAAGAACAGCGGATAGTCCAGCGCGGCGTCCACGCCCACCATGTCCCCCTGGTCGGTAGTGGTTTTGCCGATGAAGTTTGCGATCGCGCGTTCGGCGTCGCCCACATACACTTCGCCGAATGTGAAGAAGTTCTTCTTCCCGATGCTCAGCGCGAATTCGCGGATCGAGTTTCCGAAAAGCTGCGGCAATCCGCCTTTGAGGTAGCGCAGCGTATCGATCCGGAACCCATCAACGTCGAACCTGGCGATGACATACTGGTATGCCCGAATCAGAAACTGCTGCAGTTGTGCGTTGTCTGTTCGGAGCTGTTTGAGAGAAGCAAAATCGCCAACCGTATCGTCGGCGCCTCCGGGCAGACCTTGCCTACGATAGAACGAGTTGTTGTGCAACTCACTCGGCCAAACCAGCGCATCTCCGGGAGGACCGGGAATTGTTGCGATGTCGGGCCAATCCGCACGCGCATTCCCGTTCGCGTCCCGCCATTGAACCGCACGCGGCGCCTGCCGGAAGTCCGCCTGCGCACCGCCGGACTGTTGACAGTTTTGGTCACCCGGATCGCACATGTAGGCGAACGCATTCCCGGTATGGTTCAAGACGATATCCAGGATTACGTACAAGCCCTGCGCGTGCGCGGCATCCACCAGAGACCGCAACTCGTCGTCGGCGCGCTGAGGGTCCTTGGCGAATCGAGGATCGGCGTGCAGGAAATCGTGTATCCCGTAGCCGTGGTATGTCCCTTCTTCGAAGGGGACATTCTTGAGCACCGGGCTCAGCCAGATGGCACCCGCGCCCAGTCCCTTGATGTAGGCTAGGCGATCTTGAATCCCGGCGAAGTTTCCACCTTGGAATCCATAGAATCCGGGATCGTCGAACGGTTGGTGGCGCGGCGGTGCAGTGGAATTGTTGAACCGGTCGACCATCAGGAAATAGATCCATTCATCGCGCCAGTCGATTGGGGAAGGAAATGCTTTGGGCGTGCCGCCCGTATCCTTCACCTGCCTCAGAATGGAATTGAATTCGGCCGAGAAAAGCGAATCCGGCATACGCATCCTCCTACGGGCAGTCTTCTGATCAACGCTCGGCTTGTTGCCGAAAAGCAGAAAGCCGGCAGCGTGGTCTGCAACTCGACGGGGAGGACGCGCTTATCGCTCACCTGGGCGCGTCGGCTTGGATCAGGCGTCACTTTTTTCCATGGTCCGATACCTGAAGTTGGTTGTCCACAGAGAACACACCCGAGACGCCATTCGCCTTCAAGCCGGCGAGATTCTTGTCGGTCTCGTTATCCGCAACTCCAACAAGCGTAACTTTCCCGCCCGATACGATGATGTGGATCGACGGGACCGCCGACAGCGCATAGCGGTCCAGTGGAGGCCGCCCGTAGATCGCCCGGTAAGTTGCTCTGCGGATGCGGTCGTCCATCGGCGACGGTGGCAACACGGCGATCTCGTTGATCACCTTCTCAACGCCTTCAATCCCCTTCACGACATTCTCCGCGTCGCTCTTCAGCGTCGGCCGGGTGACCTGCCCGCGAAGGGTGACGCTGTAGCCGTTCACCTCGAAGCTGAGATTATCGAACACGCCGTAATACGGCAGCATGACGAGTTCGTGACGAACTTCACGAATCAGGTTATTCCTGGTCTTGTCGCTTTGCGCGGACGTGACAGTAGCCATGGTAGTCGCGGCCAAAAGCAAGGCAGTGAATCGCATGTCAGGCTCCTCTATCTGTTCTCAGTATTCAACGAAAATCGCTTGAATTGAAGGGGGCATTCACCGGTCAAATTCATTTTTGCATCCTGTTCCGTGCCCACGCCCAGCGTGAATTGGGGACGGTACCAGCACTTGATAGAACGCCGTGGCGACCAATCGCGGGCCGTGCGGTGTATGCTCGAACGGAGCCGGATTCCCGGAAGGACGGTCCGCTCTCGCGCTTATGAATTCTTCGATTTCCCGCCGCCACCTCCTCGAAACCGCAGGCGCACTCGTAGCACCCATCGAACTGGCCGCCGAGCCTGAGAAGGCCCCTCCGGCCAAAGCCTCAGAACCACGACAAACTGCAGCCGTCGATTTCCGCTACTCCCCTTTGCAGTGGCAAACTGCCTACTGCTTCCCTGACGACCCACATAAGAGCCTGGTCGATCAAAGCGGACGCCTGCTCTACGGCAACCCGGGGAGGCGCGCGCCGGAATTCTATCCGACCATCGTGCAGTTCTCGCTGCTCGGTGTGGGTGAAGCCCATATAGTGCGCCAAGAACTCGAAGCCCCCGGCGTTCCGATCGTTCACACGCTTGCCGAGCGCGCGAAAACACGCTTCGAGTTGATCTCGTTCGCCACCAACCGGGCCGGCGAAGGTCGTGTCGATAACCTGCTCATGCGAGTCGCCGCAACCGGCAAGCGTGCTGAGCGTGCCGTACCCGTCGTGTCTCTGCGCACGCGTGAAACGTTGAGGTCGCAGGGCCGAACGGTCATCCTCGACAGCGGCGGCAAGACTCAGTTGTTCGTCTGCAGCCATGATCTGCGTCTCGCCGATTGGGGGTCCTCTTATCAGGTCTCCTTACCCGCCGTGGAGTTGCCCGCCGAAATCCTATTCCGCTTCCCGCAGCAGTCGCAGACGGTTGAAGCCGCGAACGGCGGGGCGTTGCTCGACGAGGCGCGCGCCTATTGGAGAGACTGGCGTCCGTTTGGCGGCGGTGTGGAGTGGGAACTTCCCCACCCTTACGCGGACTTCCTCACGGCCTGCGCCCGCAACATCCTCCAGGCTCGCGAAGTGCGCGACGGCCATTTGACGTTCCAGGTCGGGCCAACCTGCTATCGCGGTCTGTGGGTCGTCGATGGGCACTTCATCCTGGAGGCGGCACGCTATCTCGGCTACGACAAAGCCGCCCGCGAGGGGCTGCACACCACCTGGACCTATCAGCGCAGCGATGGCGCGCTCGATGCCGGTGGCGGCTCGGAACACTACAAGGACGCCGCCATCGCGATGTTCTCCACGGTGAGGCAAGCCGAACTCTCGGGCGAGTGGGGCGACTACCGCGAATTGAAGCCGAACATCGCCCGCGCGGCCGCCTTCCTTGAGGCGATGCGCGACAAAGGGCGCTCCGAAGGCTCGCCTGCGGGCCGCTATGGCCTGCTCGCACTCGGGTTTTCCGATGGAGGTTGCACCAAGGGCAACGAGTTTACTAACCCGCTCTGGTCGCTCGCCGGTTTGCGGGCTGCCACGCAGGCCGACGGCGGGCCGTCGAGCAACGGACTCGAACAGGCCGCCAAGTTCTACACCCAGTTGCGAACTGCGTTTGAGGCCGCGGCGAAGCAGGAGATGGTTCATCACCCAGCCGGTTTCGAATTCCTCCCGATGGTGATGAAAGACGATCCGGCCTGGCAGCGCGGCGAGTGGGAGCGGCCGCGTCTGCAATCCGCGCAGTGGGCGCTCGCGCACGCCATCTATCCCGGCCTGGTCTTCAGCCGGAACCACCCCGCGGTGCGCGGCCACAACGCGCTGATGCAGTGGTGCACGCAGGAGGACGTTCCCGCCGAAACCGGCTGGCTACCCCACGGCGGCCTGTGGACCTACAACGCATTGTTCGCCGCTCACGCCTACCTTTGGTCCGGTGAGCACGAATGGGCGCGCCGCACCTTCCACGGCTTCCTCAACCATGCTTCACCGCTTTACTGCTGGCGTGAGGAACAGCCCTTACGCGGGTCCAACGTAGCGGGCTACGTCGGCGATATGCCCCACAATTGGGCCAGCGCCGAATGTGTCCTGTACCTGCGCCACATGCTGGCGCTCGAAGACGGTCCGTCCCTGCGGTTGCTGGAAGGCATCGGCGCGCACGAACTCGCCTCGCGTCAGCTCTTCGGCGTAAAACAAACGCCTACCCGCTTCGGGCGGCTCAACCTGGAACTCGCGCCGCAAGGTTCTGGCTGGCGCCTCAGATATGAACGCGGCGCTGGGCCGGCGCCCAAGTCGGTTCGAGTACCGGCGGTACTCGCGGGGCTGAGGCTCAAGTCGGTCCAGCGTGCGGCCGCGAAGGCCGGGGCGACCAGTATCGAGATCGAGCCAGGGGCTGCAACCTGGACAGCGGAGTGGGGCGCGTAAGAGCAGTCGCCTCAATACGTCGCTACAGACACTCGTAGGACCTGTGGCGTGGCGGCGAAGTTCAGCCCCCAGTCGGTCTGATCGCCGTTCCAGATGCGGCTGGTACGGAAAGCTCCATTTTCGTACTTACCCTCCTCCACTTTGAGGAACAGGCGCTGTTTGCCCGACCCCTGATCGGTGGGTTCGAAATCGACTCGTACGTGGAAGCCCGCAACCAGGAATTGGTTGGCCGCCAGTTGCGCGATCAGCACCCGTCCATTCGTTTCGGGATTGCCCTTCGCCTCGGAGTTGCCGAAGCCCGGCAGGCCGTAGGACACCTTTGCCTTCCAGTCCCCGCAATCGAACGTCTGCGTGGGCTTGCCCTTCTCTTCCACCGCCGCTTGGAGTTTGCCCTCGAAACTCAGCTTCGCGATTTCGCGCTGCATGGGGGCGACGAGTTCGTAGTTCAGCGCGAACGGCGCGAGCCAGTCGTCGTTCGGTTTGGGAGTTCCGGGAAACCCCGACAGAGCAGTGGTGTAGTCGATGCCGAACGGCGCAAAGCCGATTGCCTGGTGTCCCAATGCGGCGAAGAAGTACCTGGGGAACGGCCCGAAACTGCCAGTTTCGGGCACGAAAAGTGCGTTGTCCGCACGGTGATAGTGGTCTAGCACCGCCAGGAACTTGTCCGTTTCGCCCATATAGACGTCGGGTGCCAGGATGTCGATGGCCGGCGCCGCTGCCTTGTAGACATCCAGCACGTTGTCAGTCGGCCCGCCGCTCTCGTAGCTTGGGGGCCGGCTCGGCTTCAGAGGGTCGCGCAACGCCGCATTCACATACAGCGGCAAGGGATATGCGGCCTTGCCCGCCGCACCGACTTTGCCGATGTACTCGGCCACCGACCACGCGTGGAAGAACTCGTCGGCGTCCGCCCCGAAGACCTGCGGCCAGGTGCCGGATTGCTTGTGCAACTTCGCCAGCAGTTTCTCGGGTACCGGTCCCTCGAAAAGCTTCTGAGCGGCTGGCGAGTAGTCGCGGATGCCGCCCCACATGCCAGGCTCATTCTCCACCTGCACCAAGATGACGGTCCGCTGCGGATCCGCCGCTTTCAGGTGGCGCATCAGCGCCGTGAAGGCCGCGATGTCCGCTTGCAGCGTGGCTTCGGCATGCGGCGAAGGCGAGTCGATGGCGCGCCCGTTCGCCCCGATGACGTGCGGGTAAACGCCGGGTTTTAGCTTCATCCACTCGGGCTGGTAGTGGCCGCTGCCGTTCTTCCACGTACCGAACCAGAGCAGCACCAGCCGCACGCGATGCTCGCGTGCCTGTTGCAGCAGCGTGTCCACCAGGGAGTTGTCGAAGCGGCCCTGCTGCGGCTCGAACTGCTCCCAATACACGGGGATTTCGACCGTGTTCACGTGGAGCGCTTCCATCGCTGGCCACACCTTCGGGAGCAGCGCGGGCCACGCGCTGGAGTTGTTCTCCTGTGCCCCGAGAATCAGGTACGGCGCGCCATCCACCAGTAGAGCGTACCGCCCGTCTTTTTCAACCAGGCGGGGCAAAGGCCGTTCGCCGGATTGTGCGGCTGGCGCAGCCCACAAACCGAACGCCGAGAACACAGCGAAAAACGTCGCCGCGCGGATGGAACTCTTGAATGGAAAACATGTCATAGAAAGGCCTCAGAAGATACACGGTTACTATACGCCTACAGGCGGGCCCGCTCCCGGATTCCGGCCCGAGAGGATCGACCATCGCCCAGACAGAAAAAGCCCCGGACTCCTTCGCAGGATTCCGGGGCTTCTGTACTGCGTCTCTTTTGCCCACCCGGACCGCCGGGCGCTGCGAAATTAGAGACCCTTGTCGGCGATGAACTTCGCCAGGTCGATCACGCGGCAGGAATAGCCCCACTCGTTGTCGTACCAGGAGACGATCTTCAGGAAGGTGCCGTCCATGACTTTCGTCAGCAGGCCGTCCACGATACTGGAGTTCGGGTCGTGCAGCATGTCGCTGGAAACGACTGGGTCGTTGGTGAAGCCGAGGATGCCCTTCAGCTTGCCTTCGGAGGCAGCCTTGATCTCGGCGTTGATTGCTTCGGCGGTGGCGGGAGTCTTCAGGACCGCGGTCAGATCGACTGCGGAAACGTCCGGCAGCGGAACGCGCATCGAGTAGCCGTCCATCTTGCCCAGCAGATCCGGCATCACCAGGCCAATGGCCTTGGCGGCGCCGGTCTTGGTCGGGATCATGTTGATCGCGGCAGCACGGGCACGTCGGAGATCGCTGTGCGGATAGTCGAGCACCTTCTGGTCGTTGGTGTACGAGTGGATGGTGACCATCGAGCCCTTCTCGATGCCCCATTTGTCGTGGATCACCTTGGCCATCGGCGCCAGGCAGTTGGTGGTGCAGGAGGCGTTCGAGATGATGTGGTGATTGGCCGCGTCGTACTTCTCTTCGTTGACGCCGAGCACGATGGTGATGTCTTCGCCCGTCGCCGGTGCGGAGATGATGACTTTCTTGACGGAGCCGCGCAGGTGGGCCTTGGCCGCTTCCGCTTTGGTGAAGAAGCCGGTGGATTCGACTACGATCTGCGCGCCCAGGCTGGACCAGTCGATTTCGGCTGGATTCTTGATGCTGAAGACCTTAATCGACTTGCCGTTGACGAGGATTTCGCCGTCGCCAGCCTTGACATCGGCATGCAGTTTGCCGAGGACCGAGTCGTACTTGAGCAAGTGCGCCAGGGTCTTCGTGTCGGTCAGGTCGTTCGTTGCAACGATTTCGATGCCCGCCTCGGGCTTTTCCAATGCGGCGCGCAACACGTTGCGCCCGATACGGCCGAAGCCGTTAATTGCTACTTTGATTGCCATGTAGATTATCCTCTCTGAACGGATCTGGATACCAAACAATTAGGATACCAAAGCCCGATGTAGCTCGCCTGAACGGTACCGGAAAAGTCACTCCGCACGGAGCTTCGGCCCGCCTGTCTGCCGATACGAGTGCTAGCTTGCGTGAGCAAAAGGAGCGGAGTCTCCAGACCCCGTTCGGCGCTGGAGCGCCGCCCTGCAACTCGTTATTGAACGGGCTTCAGCGGGGGGGCGGTCGCTCCGCCAAGTCCGGCGAAGGAGTCCTTCACCTGCGTCACTTTGCCATTGGCGAAGGTCACGAATGTGATCTTGCCCGGAGGCAGGCCATAGATCCAGTCCTCGGTATCCAGCCCGTCTTTGGTTTCGCGCAGCTTGTCGCGCGGCATCCCCATCGCCATGCGCACCTGTTCGCGGGTCATCCCGATGGCGGCGCGCCGGGCCTTGATCGCTTCCTGGATCTCGGGCGGGAGATTTGAGAAGTAGTCTTCCGAAGCGCTCCGCATTTCGAAATCCAACACCGGCTTGAGGATCCTCTTCACGTCGGAAACCTGGATCTCGGGCGGGATACGCCCTTCCCAGGAGAGGGCGATTGAAGTCCCGAACGACCGCTTCGGATCCTGATTCACCGGCCGCGTACCGCTGCCTCCCATGCCCCCGCCGACCTCGACCCGTTGATACCATTTGCCCTTGGGCTTGAACCCGCCGTCTATCTCGAAGACGATCCGGTTCTCCTCGACATCGACGTGCGTGACCTGCACCAGGTCGTCCACGCGCGCCACCGGCCCGAACTCCATCCCCGTTTCTTTCCAGTCGGCTTTGTCGTAGCTGCCGTCGCTCTTCATCTTCAGCGCCCTCTTCGAGCGCGGCAGGAAGACCTTCACCTTGGCGTACTCGGCCGACAACCCGCGCACCAGCGTGAGTTTCTCCTCGTCCGTCAGCTTGCGGACCTTGTCGTCTTTGGCTTTGGAATCGAACCCGCCTTGGGCCGCGGCGATTCCGGTGCACGCCAGCCAGACTGAGAGCAGAATGAATTTCATAGCTGCTGTTCCTTCGGGGGGGCAACGGGCGGGTCGAGCAATAGGGACTGCTGTCGGTGCATTTTGGTCCGCCAGAGCCAGGCCATCAGCAGGGCACAGGCAACGGTCGTGAACAGGCTGCCCTCGGGACCGTATTCGCCTCCGCTCAGCCAGATGGAGGTCTTCCACTTCAAGTCGTAACCCGTCAGGCCGAGCGTGAACCCGCTGAGCCGGGCACCTGCCAGTGGCAAGACGAAGTTCCAGCCGAAGTGCAGACCGATCGACATCCACAGCGCTCCGCTGCGGTATACCGCGAAACCCAGCAGCAGGCCCCACAGTCCGGTGTTTACCGTGCCCAGCCACCATGCTCCCAGGTTCGATAAGTGCGCCGCCGCGAAGAGCATCCCGAAGATGGGGATTACCGGCCGCGGCCCGAACGAGCCGGCCAAAAGCTGGAACGCGTAGCCACGGAACATCAGTTCCTCGCCCACGGCTCCAAACAGTAAAAGGACTCCGACGAAGACCAGTTGCCCCGGGTTGAAAGCGGCCTTTGGGTCTGCGATCTTCTCGAAGGTCGCCATTCCAGCGCACCATGCTCCGCCAATCACCAGCACGGCGGCCACTGCACTGGCGGCTGCTCCCACCCAGAACTGTCTGAGCGAGGCAGAACTCCACCCCATGCCTATATCTTCGAGCCGCCCTCGCTCGTAAATCCTGACCACGAATGTGCTTGCCAGGGTTGCCGGAACAAACATCCCGAGTGCAGCCGAGAGCAGCGTCATCCTCTGCGGATCCGGGTCCAGGGCGCCGTGCAGCAGAACACCGAAGATGTTGCCGCTGATCCAAATCAGCAATACGAAGAAGCTTGCGCGCAAGAGCAAACCAAACGCAGAGACGCGTCGTGGTTGGATCTCCTCCTGCGCGATGATTGGCCCTTCCGGCACTTCCCCTCCTGATGACGCCATGCGCCGGCTTCGGCTGCGCGGCCCCGATCTCAGTTCCCAGACTTGATCTTCACATCTTCCGGCGCCCCGTTCACGGCATCCTCTTACGTGCCCCCCGGGGATAGAACCGGCGAGACGCAAGGCACGGGCCTCATCGCCCCCAGGATACCTGAGGCTGTCACGTGTTTTGATCTGAGTTGCCCGGATGGGGCCCCCCGCCTTTGCGGGATAGTTTTGGCCGAATTCAGGCTACATCCACCGTATTGAGAAACGATTAGTGTGGCTCGCCGTCTGACCCTAGTGAAGGCGCCAGTTATTCGAAGTTGGCGCCCCAACAAAATGCTGAAACAAGGAGACTTAACAATGAAGAAACTGGCAACTCTCACCACTATGGCATTCCTGCTGGCCACCGCCGGCCTATTCGCTCAGACCCCTTCGACGACCACGCCCAGCGGCGATAAGACCGTCACGAAGACCAAGACCGCACACAAGGGGCATAAAAAGATGGTCAAAACGACGACCGCCCCCGCCGCTCCCACGGCACAGAAGTAGTTTTAATGCACAAGGATGACGGGCGGGCATAAAGACCCGCCCGCATCTTAAACTCAGAACCCCGTAACTGCTCTCTTTGCCTCGAGCTTCGGCTCGAGGCTTTTTTATGTCTTCCGCTCGTTCGCATTGTTTTCTACAAAGCATGAGTTCGGTGCCATAACTGTAACAATCCCCACTCACATTTTATGAATGCCTCCGGTTGACTGTGGCGAACGCTTCAGTGTGCAGTGCCCACGATCCCGCCGGCAGTACTCGGGACGTGGACAAGCGTCTCCGCGCGCAGGCAGAACCACGGCGGCTTCCGGTCGCTGTCTGTGCTCGCGACGCCAGTCAACGTGCCGCGACCACTTCATGGCGTCCCGCCTGGGTTGCCTGCGCTTTCATGAAGTTGGGATAATCAGGCGACCATGCTATTTGAATCGCGCGGTCCGTGGGCAGTGGGCGAGCGGCGATCGCGCGAACCCACGCCGAGCGTGAGAACCCCGGCGCGAGACATCTGGATCTGTTCTTCCACGCGGGGCTTCCAGGGCCCGCAAGCGGGCGCAGCATCGCTCGCGCGGCCATGGTCGGCTGTCGCACTTTCACGTCCGGGTCGGACAGGTCAATTCATGTCGGGCGCTAAAGGAGCACAATGAGTTTACAAATCGCGGGTCTAGAAGTTCATCCAGCCTTGGTTCCGCCATTGGATGCGAGCTTTCTGCCCGCAGCGTTGTTCACGCGGGAGTACCTCAAACTTGCAGCGGAATTGGGGGCGGAACCACTGTGCATTGCGCTGGAGCGCGGCGACGGGTCCGTCTCGACTTACCGCACCGTCGTGATCCCGCCCGCCAACGGCCACGTCCAGGCGACGCGGCTCTACGTCGAGCGCATCGTCAAGACGCTGCTGTGGCAGCGCGGCGGGTGGAAAGTTTACATTGGCGGCCCGGCCGAGATCGGTGCCTACATTCGCGAAGTCTATTCCCCCTCGGGACCGCGCAAGTTCGACTTCGATTTCATGGGCGGCGTCTTCGAGCACCCATTCGAAATCGTCCTCACTACCGCCAGCGTCGTGCCGGAATCCAAAGAAAGCACCATGCCGCTGGGCCGCAACCTCGCCGGGTGCCGGGTGGGCTTCGACCTGGGTGCCAGCGACCGCAAAGCAAGCGCCGTAATCGACGGTGAGGCCGTGTTCAGCGAAGAGATCGTATGGGACCCTAAGAGCGCCAGCGACCCGGAGTATCAGTACCAGGGCGTGATGGACTCCATCCGCCGCGCCGCCGCGCACATGCCCCGTCTGGACGCCGTCGGGGGCAGCGCTGCCGGCGTCTATATCAATAATCGCGTGCGCGTCGGGTCGCTTTACCGGGGCATTCCCAAGGACCAGTTCGAGGCCAAAATCGTACCGCTGTTCCTGCGCATCCGTGAAGAGCTGGGCGTGCCGATGGAAGTAGTGAACGACGGAGAAGTGACCGCCTTAGCCGGTTCCATGTCGATCAACGACAACCCCGTTCTGGGCATTGCGCTCGGCTCCAGCCAGGCCGTCGGTTACGTGAACCGCGAAGGCAATATCACGGGCTGGCTGAACGAACTGGCCTTCATGCCGGTGGACTACCGCGCGGACGGTCCGGTGGACGAGTGGTCCGGCGACGCCGGATGTGGCGTCCAATTCTTCTCGCAGCAAGGCACCAACCGCATCGCGAGCGCCGCAGGCATGGTTTTCGACGCAAAAATGGGGCTGCCCGAGCGGCTGGTTGTGTTGCAGAAGCAGATGGCCGAGGGCGACGAAATCGCGCGCAAGGTCTACGAGAGCGTTGGGGTTTGTCTAGGCTACGCCATCGCGCACTACGCGAACTTCTACGATTTGAAACATGTGCTGATTTTGGGCCGCGTGACGACGGGCGTGGGCGGCGACATCATTCTGGCTAAGAGCCTCGAAGTTTTGCGCGCGGACTTCCCCGAACTCGCCCCCCAAGTCTCCGTCGCCCTGCCCGACGAGAAGAGCCGCCGCGTGGGCCAGTCGATTGCTGCCGCCAGCCTGCCGAGCCTATAGGGAGTTGAGAGATGAAACTAAGCGAAGCGAATGCCGAGATTTGGGTTCCCGATGGAACCGCCGAAGCGGAAGCGTTGAGCCGTGTGACATGCCTTGGAATCGCCGCCCACCAGGACGACATCGAGATCATGTCGATGGAGGGAATCCTCGATTGTTTTGGGGTGCCCGACAAGTGGTTTATGGCCGTCATCGCGACCAACGGAGCGGGCAGCCCGCGTGACGGACTGTACGGTGCCTATACGGATGAACAGATGCAGGTGGTGCGCCGCGTCGAACAGAAGAAAGCGGCCTTTGTGGGTGACTACTCGGCCGTGGCGTTCCTCAACCACGGCAGCGCCGCCATCAAGAGCGCGGCCAATCCCGCGGCTAAGAACGACATCAAGGCACTGCTCGAAGCGACCCGTCCCGAGGTCGTCTACACTCACAATCTGGCCGACAAGCACGACACGCACGTGAGCGTAACGCTGCGGACGATCGCGGCCATCCGCGAACTGAGTCCGGATCAGCGGCCAAATCGTTTGTATGGCTGCGAAGTGTGGCGCGACCTGGATTGGATGGTCGACAGCGACAAGCGTGTCTGCGCCCTGGGCGGCCACGAGAACATCCAGATGGCGCTGGTAAGCGTCTTCGACTCGCAGATTGCAGGCGGCAAGCGCTACGATCTGGCGACAATGGCCCGCCGCCGAGCTCACGCCACCTACCACCAGAGCCACTCGGTGGACGCTGCGGAACTGATCAACTTCGCCATGGATCTGACGCCTCTGACGGTAGATGAGTCGCTAGATCCAGCGACGTACGTGCAGGGATACATCGAACGCTTCTCGGCGGACGTGGCGAGCCGGGTGAGGAAGTTTTCTTAAGCCGTGGAATCCTGATTCGCGGGCACGATCAAACTCGCGAGAAACGGTTGTGGCCCGGCGCTCTCCAGCGCCGGGCCACGTCCCTGTCTTCAGGGTGATCGCGGTCCCCCTATCACGACTTTTGACAATGAGGGATTTCGTGCGGGTGGTCCGCAGGCGCGAACGGCCTTTCGCGCGGTCCTGAACAAATGCGAAGCCACCTTGGCGTCGCGTGAGAGTCATCCTGGCTGCCGGAAGGAAGCTGATTGAGTGTCCGAGGATCACGAGCCGTACGGTATTGGACGCCACAAATCTGGTGCCCGGCGATCGCTTTGTTCCTGAGGTCGTTTGCAATCGACGTCCTGGGGAGGGACTGGATTTTTGTGGGACCTTGCGAGCCGTGTTGATACCCCTCATCCCTGGGTTCGCCATGTTGCTGAGCCTGATACTCGCCTGGTGTTGGGATTGGTTCGTCGCGGACTTGGTGACAGTGCCCGGTTGCCTGCAGATGCGGTTGAGGTTGTAGCGACCGTCGCCGAGGAGTAGTCTCTGACAACGGCCGGGATCGTTGGCGGAACCTCACGGCCCTTACCGTCTGCGGATGTCGGCTTCCGGGATGCTCTGGTAGAATCGCTCGGTAAACACAGCGGCCTGTCACGGAATCTCCTATTCCGCGCATCCGGCGTTGCTGGACTGACCTCAGTTCAGCTTCGAAGCGGCACTCAAACATCCTTGATTGTGTCCGCTTCTGTCCTCCACGACCTCATAAGGAGATTCGATGTTCCTGGCCTTCCCGCGCAAAGCACTTTTCCCTCTGCTGCTAATCCTGTCTAGCCTCACCCCGCTGCAGGCCCAATGGGCTCCCCTGGCCTACGATTCGAACGCAGGGCAGCGTATTGCCTGGTGGCGTGAGGCGCGCCTGGGGATGTTCCTGCACTGGGGCGTTTACGCCATCCCGGGCCGCGGTGAGTGGGTGCAGTGGGACGAACAGATTCCCACGGACCAGTACGCGAAACTGGCTGATCAGTTCCATCCTGAGCACTTCGACGCTGACGCCTGGGCCAGGATCGCCAAGGCGGGCGGCATGAAGTACATGGTTCTCACGGCGCGGCACCACGACGGCTTTGCGCTGTTTGACGACCCGGGCAGCAACTTTACCGCGATGAAGTCCGCGGCGCATCACGACTTCGTCGCGGACTACGCGAGCGCCGTGCGCAAGGCCGGACTCGGAGTGGGGCTGTATTATTCGCCGCTGGACTGGCGTTTCCCGGGGTTCTACTTTCCCGATCTCTACCGGCAGAATGCCGTCGAACTGCGGGAACAGTACCAGCGGCAGATCGGGGAGCTTGCGTCCAACTACGGCAAGTTGGACATCCTGTGGTTCGACGGCGGAGGCAATGAGTGGTTGGGCTTCGGCGGACTCGAGTTCACCGGCAGCGGTTGGCGGACGCGTCCTCAGAGTAAGCCTTACTCCGGGCGCTTCGACTGGCAGGACGTTCAGACAGTAGCGCGGCTGCGGCAACTGCAGCCGGACCTGATCTTGAATGACCGCACGAATGCACCCGCCGACTTCCGCTCGCGCGAGGGCGACGGTGCGCTGGGTGACTTCGACAACCAGCATCCCTGGGAACTGTGCACAACCATCACGGAGGGCGCCTGGGGCTACCAGCCGAATGCCAAGGTCAAGCCGCTCGTTCAACTCCTGCGCCTGCTGGTCGGGGCGGCCGGGCGGGATGGCAACATGCTGCTGAATGTCGGGCCGCGCCCGGATGGCCAGATCGACCCGGCCCAGGCGGAGCGGCTGCGCGAAATGGGGCAGTGGCTCGGGCAGTACGGAGAGAGCATCTACGGCACACGCGGGGGACCCTGGCTCCCGGGAGAGTATGGCGTGTCAACACACCGCGGAACGCAGGTCTATGTCCACGTTTTACATCCGCCGCGAAACCAGACGCTGGTGCTACCCGCACTGCCGGTGCGTGTGGTGAGCGCGAAACTGCTCCAGGCGGGGGCCGCATCAGGAAATCTTCCATTCCTGCAGACCGCGCAGACACTCACGTTCAATTTGCCTGCCGGCCCCGTGGACGAAATCGATACGGTCCTCAAGCTGGAACTGGTCGGGCCTTGGACCACGAGCGCAGTGGTCCCCGTCCCGGCGCCGTGAAGAACCAGCGGGGAATCTGCTACTGGAACGAAGCGGCGCAGGTGCGCAATCGGCCTTCGCCGCCCCAGTCTTTGAGCAGCCGCTGGCCCGCCTCCGCGATGTGTTGGGGGACGCAGTGCGGCTGGGGGTTCGAGCGCGGGAACACGAGCATGTGCACCCCTCCCGCGCTCACCTCCACGTCACAAATCGTTCCATCCTTCCGCCGGTGCCGCGGTTCGAAGGTCTCCGAAGGTTCTAACAAATCCTGCAACCTCTTCAGCAACTGCGCTGAACTCCATTGGGCATCGAAGTCCGAGACATACAGATTGGGCATCTCCTGTTCGGTGTAGCCGAGCATTCGCCTAAACGCCCCAATCCATTCCAGTAGCCTGCACTGGGTGCTGACAACGAATATGGCGTGTCTCGATTCATCAAGCAGAATCTTCCGTCGGGCGCCCACCTCCACGAGCGCGGTTTCCACGTGCTTCCGCTCGGTGATGTCGAGCATCCCGCCGTCCCACAGCACTCGTCACTCCTCGATCCGGCGTGGACGAACAGCATCCCAAGAGGCGCAGGCCGTCGCTGAAGGGGCGTTACTAGAAGAGCGGCCAAGCCGATCCCGCCGGCTGGCCACACGGCAATCAGGACATGGGCGGAATCCGGGAAAGGGAATTCCACGAGGTGTGAGCAGAAATAGCCGAAAGCAAACAGAGCGACCAGAATACGGTCCCCGATGAATACCTCGCGATTGAGGCTGGGCGCCAAAGCGCGCTATCCCTCGAACGCTGACTTGCAATCTTCCTACTCCAGTAAGGTTTCCGCGCCGGGCTAACAAACACGGCCCGCTGATGTTCGTAATCCACATGCGCCGTTACCGGGGAGTGCTTGCAGGTATGCACGCCTGGGCCGCGAAGCGTGGCCGCGTTGGCCGCGGAGATGCCGAATGCGTTAGCAACCCGGCGGCTGGAAACGTGCAGGTCGTTTCGCCGAGGAATCATCGCTCGCGCAAAGAATGTCAGCAATTATCTATAAACAGGTCTTACACTCGAAATACAGGACATACCTGCGTCCGGCGAGGCAGCGTTGGAGTGCGAGACTGATCTCCGTTTGCACCTTGCACTTTGGTCCCGGTTTCGTGTTTCTACGCGGCCGCAGAAGACGATCTGGTTTTCGGATGGGAAGGGCCTGCCTTGCATGCTCCGGTCTGAGCGAACTTCACTGTGCCGCCGGACCCTGCAAGCCATGATTGGCTCATCAAGAGGAGAAGTAATGTTCAAGCGTCTGAAATACGTTGTTGTTTTGATTCTCTGCTTCGCGGCACTGGCCAGCGGATCAGTCTTCACAAGTGTTGTCGTTTTCGGCGACAGCCTGAGTGACAACGGAAATCTGTTTCGGGCCTCCGTTCTGCCGGCTCCGCCCTATTGGCAGGGGCGCAGTTCCAATGGCCCGGTTGCGGTGGAGAATCTCGCCCAAAGCCTGAACGCCGGTCTGATCGACGTGGCTTGGTCTGGCGCTACGACGGGAATCGGCAATCATCTGGATGGAGGCAACCCGGTCAGTATCGGAACTTTCGGCCTGCCCGGCATGCAGCTTGAGTATCTAGGCTCAAAGGGCTCCGTACCCACAGGGGCGAATACGCTGTTCGTTGTGTGGGGCGGCGCCGACGATCTGCTTTCGCCTGCTCCGCAGGATGGTTCTCCAGCGGCCGTGCTGCAACGCTCAATAGGCGATATAGATAGCATCGTCAAAGGGCTGCTCCACGACGGCGCCCAGCACATTCTCGTGCCCGGGATGCCGGACTTGGGTTTGACCCCATACTTCAGTTCCACCATCGGCGCTGCGGCCGGAACCTCTCTGACCGAATACTTCAACTTCTTTCTGCAGGTAGATCTGGCGCAATACGGCTCGGCGATCAGATACTTTGACACCTCCGGCTTCTTACACCGTGTGGTGGCGAACCCGGGTGCGTATGGATTCACCAACGTGACCGACATGTGCTACGACGGCGTCACCGTCTGCGCCCACCCGGACCAGTACCTGTTCTGGGATGATCTGCACCCTACCGCCCGGGGACACGCCATTCTGGGCGACGCTTTCGCTAATGCCATTCCGGAGCCCGGCTCCCTCGTCCTCACGGGCCTGGGACTGCTCCTCGGCATGGGAGCGATCCGCAGGCGCGGGCGCGCGCAGTAGTATGCACTTCCGCAAATGAAGCAGGCCCGGTCAACTCTGGCCGGGCCTCGTTGCGTACCCGGCCGGCGCGGTGCGGGCGCGCGCCCGGTAGGATGCCGGAGGTCCACCCTAGTTTAGGCCGCCGCGGCTCAGCGCCTCCCTCGCGTGGCGTGTAAGATTGTTGCTGGAAAACTGCCATGCCTGTTCCGCCGCCCGCTCGCCCACATCTATTCGGGCCGTTCCGGTTCGATCCGGCGGAACGAATGTTGTCGCGCGATGGTGAGCCTGTTCCCCTGATGCCGAAGACGATCGACACGCTGGCGGTGCTACTGGAACGGCGCGGTCAAGTCGTCGAAAAGGCCGAGTTGATGAGGCTCGTGTGGCCCGACTGCGTGGTGGAGGAGGTTGGACTCGCTCGCAATATCTCGTTGCTTCGCCAGGCACTGGGCACCGTCGGTGAAGCCTATATCGAGACCGTGCCGCGGCGGGGGTACCGCTTTGCGCCCGCCGGCGTCGAGCCCCCGGGACAATTGCCGGTAGTTAAGCGGAGACCGGTTCTGCCGCTGGTGGCCGGACTGGCGGTGCTCCTGATCGCAGCCCTCGTGTACTGGCAGTTTTACCAGCCTTCACGGTTCTCGCCGGCCCGGGGCGAGCGGGCGCTGCTGGCCGTAGCGACCCTAGAGAGCATCAGCCCCGAACTTGAGCGGGCTGCCTTCCCTCTGCGGTTCACCGACACCCTGGTGGGAGAACTCGCGAAGCTTGATGCCGTACAGTTGATCTCGCCCAGCACCGTGCGGCGCTACGAGAGGCGGGGCATTCCGTTAGCGCTGATGGGGCGGCTGCTGGGCTTGAACGTGATCGTGGAGGGGACGGCTCAGCAGTTCGAATCCCACGTGCGGATTGCGCTGCGGATGAGCGATGTCCACTCGGGCCGCTTGATCTGGGCGGAGAACTACGATTGCCCGGCGGGGGATACCGCGAGCGCGGAGTCCAGCGTGGCGCGCGCGGCCGCGGAACAGATTGTCCGCCGGCTAAGCCATTGATGAGCAGACAAGAAGGATCTTTCGCGCAGTCCGAAACCATTGCGAAGGCACATTCGCGGCGCTTGTGGGTCATCCTGGCAGCCGAAAGGAGGTGCTCGTATGAGCGGGAATCAGAAAAAGGTTCTGTATTGGGCGCCGCGCGTCACTTGTCTGGTGTTTGCAGCGTTCCTGAGTCTGTTTGCGATGGACGTCTTTGGGGAGGGGTTGGGCTTCTGGCGCACCCTGTTAGCCCTATTCATGCACTTGATCCCTGTGTTCGTCGTGTTGCTGATCCTGGCGCTCGCCTGGCGCTGGGAGTGGATCGGCGCGGTGTTCCTGACCGTGCTCGGCTGCCTGCAGATGTGGTTGATGTTGTTTCGGCACATGCCCTGGGGGTCGTGGGCGTTCATCGCTGGACCACTGTGGGTGCTGGCCGCGCTGTTCCTGGTGAACTGGCTCAAGCGAAAAGAACTGCACGCCGGGAGATAGTGGTCGTTCGTAGGGCACCGGGGCTGCTCCGAGACCCACATTCGCATCGACGCGCCGGAAAGTAGCTCCGGCTGCGCCGATCTCAGGCACGGTCACCGCACCTCGCCGCGGTAGAACCGGCTCGTCGATAGGTCAGTCAAGACGACGCCTCCTCCGTGCGGAGTCCAGGTAACACCGCTGGAAAAAGCCCCAGCCAGCCGGAACTGCCTGATCATGCGGATCCTCTCCGGCTTTCAGTGATCGAGATTCTGATAGCATGCCCTTAACGCTCGAAACAGGGTCTGCCTGGATTCCTGACGGAGTCTTGAGTCGGCCCGTTTGTTCGCTCTTCGAGAGGAGACCGTCCTCATGCGTTTCCTGTCACCCAGCGCCCAATCCGCCGAAGTGATCCTTGATGCCCTGCCAGCGGCCTTTGTCCGCCTGGATCGCGAATTCCGGCACAGCTTCGTTAACCGGCATGCCGAGCAAGAGATTGCAGCCGAGTTCGACTACGACGACCAGTCCAACGAGTTGAGGCTCGCGGATACGCACTGAAATCGACTCCCGCGGCGTGTCCGGACGGCGCCTCAGGTGCGGTTTGCAGCAGTCGCTCCCAGAAGGAGGCCCGCCGCAAATCGTTCCAGGGGATCAATGACCGCTTGGGCCCAGCCAAAGTGGACGCGTGCCGGCGCAAGCGCAGGAGCATCACGCTGGCGCCACCGGGGCGCGCCGCAGCCATCCATTTGCTAGCCGTGCCATTTCCAAGCCCCGGTATTGATCTGCCACTCCGCTGCGGCGTCCTGTACCGTCACAACGCCCGCTACGCGGCGGTTCGCACCAAGCGAAAGCCGGGGATTCGCGCGCTACCGGCCAAAAGGTGTTAAAACTCCGAAAATCAGGCTCAGATCGTACATTAAGTCTGTCCAAGGGACCCCAAACCCCAATAGAATAAAGATGCGCGAGCTAAAATAACGGACTTCTAGGCCCTAACCTGCGAGCGGAGCCGCTCCGTTGTTGGCACCCCGGTCTTTCTGCCTGGACGGTACGAGCAGCGCGGAAGAGACAGCCTAGAATCCCCTGCACGAGTCAAGGTGCTTTCAGTGCATCTCAGTATTCTCAATTCGAGCGCTGGCGGCGAAACGCCTGAGTTGATCTGCATGTCGGAAAGGGCCGCGCCCTGCGCCAATCGGTTCGCCAGGAGTGGCTGGGGAGGACGATGAGCGACTCAAAACGCAAGTCACCGAGTGGATTGGACTCGACTTTCAGCGACGATATTGAGACCATCTGCGCCCAGATTGGCTTTGACCCAAAGCTCTACATTGAGTTTCCGCGCAAGCGAAACCGGCTGTCTCCCATTCCGGAAGCGGAACTGAACGCCGGTCCAGCGCCGGCGACGTTCCAGGCGGGCACCGCCAAGACACCAGGGCCGGTGGCCACGCCGCCCGTTTCGCAGCCAGCGTCAGCGGCTGATCCGAATCTGGCCGCTCGTCCAGAAGTCAACTCGTTGGGACAGCCGCCCGCTTCTGAATTCGTCCAGCAAGTCCAGCTTCAACCAGCCGTCCACTCTTCCTGGCCCGGTTTGAGTGCGGCGGTTTCCTCGCAGCCCAACCGGTCCGCGGCAGACTCACCACAACCCGCTCGCACTCCGCAATCCCTGAGTCCGGCCCGGGCATTGCGGCCGGCCCAATCGATTGTCAGTACACGTTCTTACGAGAGGCCGTCCGCAGCGTCGCCCGCCCCGGGGCCCGAAGCCGTTCCCCCAGGCCAAAAACCGCAGGAGGTGCAGGGTTCCCGCGCCGGCTTGAGAGCGTTGTTTGACGAAATGGGCGGGGACGATCGTCCGCTGGAGCAGCGTCCTCAACGCCGCGCTCGTGCGCTCGTCGTGACCACTGCCGTCAGTGGGATGGGCTGCACGACCCTGACGGCGACGCTGGCTCGTTACTACCAGAGCCGGGGTGAGGGTGTGCTGATCTTCGACGACCGCGAGGATGGCCTGCTCAAACTGCACTTCGAGGCCGAGAACTCGGCTGCCATTCCAATCTTGAACCGCAAGATCTCGCCAACCCTGTCGAGCACCTGGTTCCAGGAGCCGATGACGGTGCACCAACTGGACTATCGTTGGTTCCTGATGGACACCAAGGCGGTGACACCGGCGCTCGTGAATACGCGGCTTGTCCCCGGATCCTGCTATCTCGTGCCGGTGCTGGCCGACATGCGCGGGATAAAGGCCGCCCTGGCACTCTCCGAGCAACTGGATAGCTATGAAAATGAACAGGGACGCCGACTCCCGTTCTACTTTGTGCTCAACCAATTCGACAGTGCCAGTCGCCTTCAGGAAGAGATCCGCCAGCACTTGATGCGCCGCCTGGGAAGCCGCCTGGCACCTGTTACGATCCGCTGGTCCGAGGAAATTGGTGCCGCGTTGGCCGAAGGCACTACCGTGCTGGACTATGCGCCGGAGTCGCCGGCCTCGCGGGATTTCGAGAATCTCGGGGATTGGTTGGCGGATCTGGCTTGAAGGCAGGCTACCCCGGAGCCTGGCATGCCCAAAGAGTAGGAAGCGACGAGTTAAGAAATGAGCGGATCTAAAAAGAAGTCCGGACCCGGTTTTCTCGTAAAACTACTGATCCTACTTTCGCTCGTTGCACTTTGCCTGATGGCGAGCGTTCGCTTTGAGTGGAGAGACCAGGCGCTTTTCGGAATCTGCACTTTCGCCCTGGCCGTCTGGATCAACCGCGGGTCGGCGAGTTACTCGGGAACGCTATTGCTGGTGATCCTCTCGTTGTTCAGCACCGGGCGGTACATTTACTGGCGCTACAGCGAAACCTACCGGCACCTGTCGGCTACGGGCATAGCGAACCTGGAATGGGATGCGATCTTCCCGCTGCTGCTGATACTCGCCGAGTCGTATGCCGTGCTGGTGCTGGCGCTGGGCTACTTCCAGAGCCTGAGGCCGCTGGACCGCAATCCGACACCGCTCCCGCGCGACCTGGACGAATGGCCTGAAGTGGACGTGTACGTCCCCACTTACAACGAACCTCTGGCCGTGGTCATGCCGACGGTGCTCGCAGCGATGCGCATGGACTGGCCGCCAGACAAGATGAAGGTCTTCATCCTGGATGACGGGCGGCGTCCCGAATTCCGTGAGTTCGCGGAGTCCTGCGGCTGCGGCTACATGATCCGTCCCGACAACAAAGGAGCGAAAGCGGGCAACATCAACAGTGCGATGGCGCAGACGAAGGGCGAGTTTATCGCCATTTTCGATTGCGATCACATCCCCACCCGCTCATTCCTGCAGATGACCATGGGTTGGTTCCTAAAGGACCCCGACCTGGCCATGGTCCAGACCCCGCACTATTTCTACACGCCCGACCCGTTCGAGAAGAACCTGGAGATTTTCGGCGAGGTGCCCAACGAGGGTGCGCTGTTCTACGGCGTGGTCCAGAATTGCAACGACTTCTGGAACGCGACGTTTTTCTGCGGTTCGTGTGCTGCCATTCGCCGCAGCGCGCTGATCGAAGTCGGTGGCATCGCGGTCGAGACCGTTACCGAGGACGCGCATACCGCGCTCAAGATGCAGCGGCGCGGTTGGAATACGGCCTACATCCGTTTTCCACAGGCAGCCGGCCTTGCCACTGCCAGCCTGGCGGACCATATTGGACAGCGAATTCGGTGGGGCCGCGGCATGGTCCAGATCCTCAGGATCGACTGCCCCTTATTTGGGAAAGGACTAAAGTGGCCGCAGCGGATTTGCTACCTGAACAGCACCCTGCACTATCTCTACGCAATCCCCAGGTTGATTTTCCTGACGGCGCCGCTCGTGTACCTCTTGTTGAACCGATCGAACGTTTACGGCTACGTGCTCACGATTCTGGCCTATGCATTTCCGCACATCGCCCAATCGACGCTGACCAATAGCCGCATTCAGGGCCGCTACAGGCATTCATTCTGGAACGAGGTGTATGAGACCGTCCTGGCTCCGTACATCCTGATCCCCACCACGCTCGCCTTGATCAGCCCCAAGCACGGTAAGTTCAATGTCACGCCCAAGAGTCACGGGTCCGATCAGGCCTACTTCGCCTGGCGTGCGGCGATGCCGGTGATCTTCCTGCTGCTTCTCAACCTCGCCGGCATAACCATGGGTGGACTGCGTCTGATCACGGAGCCCGAACGTCAGCCCGCCTTGCTCATGAACATGTTCTGGGCTTTGCTGAACGTGATGATTCTGGGCGCGGCCGTGGCGGTGGCGGGGGAACGGCGTCAGCGCCGCCATGAAGCCCGGCTCGAACGCCGCTATCCGGCCAGGCTGATCCTGGACGATGGCCGCGTGCTCGCCGGCGAAACGGACGACATGTCGAACAGCGGCGTTGCTCTGACCCTGGACGAGCCGGCCGAGATTGCCAGCGGCACCCGGTTGACTTTGCTGGTCACCGCTGCCGATGAGGAGGCTGCGCTTCCCGTGGAGATTGTGGGCGTCAAGGATCGCGAATTGCGCATGCGCTTCAACGAACTGGAAGTGCACCAGCGCGACGCGGTGACGCGCTTGATCTTCGCCGGAGCGGACTTGTGGCTGAGCGGTTTGGAAGCGAGGACTTTCGACCGCCCCGGACAGAGTTTCCTGCGTATTCTGCGGGTGTCGGTGCACGGTATTCTGATGATTCCCGCCGCTATGTTTGCCCGTCCGGAGCCGGCTCCAGCGCCGCCGGTACCGGCCCGGCCGAAACGGACGCGCCCACGGCAGACAACCAGCGTGAGCATCGTCCTGGCGCTGGCCCTGGGGTTGGGCTGGTGTGCCCGCCAGTCCTATGCCGCCGACGGGCCTTCTGCTCGAGGTTTTGAGGAAGTGCGGGATTTCCGGCTGCTGGGCGAGCGGCAACCTATCGTATTGCATGGCGCCGACGTGCAGGCTGCGCTCAATTTCAGCCTCCCACTGGCAAAGGTCGCCACGGAAGCGCACTTAGGCCTGAACTACCAGCTTTCACCCCTGCTCGATGCGGCCAAAAGCGAATTGCAGGTGATCCTCAATGGCTCCTACATCGGATCTGTCCCGCTGGAGCGCGGAACTGCTGGAGCCGACTCCTTCAGCCATGCGGAACTGCTCGTTCCGGCCGAGTTGCTGATCGCGCAGAATACGCTTGTCTTTCAGCTAAAAGGTCAGTGCCAGGGGGCTTGCGCAGCCAGCGATGGGGACCTTCGGACCATCATCGACCTCTCCAGCAGCCTGCGCATGTCGGGTGAAGTGATCCCCTGGCCGAACGACCTTGCTTTGCTCCCGGCTCCTTTCTTCGATCCCAACCTGCAGCAGGCGGTTGAGCTTGCGTTCGTCCTGCCGGTCGATGCGGACGCTCAGGTGTTGAAGGCCGCCGGTCTGGTGGCTTCCTACTTCGGCGCGCTGGCCGATCATCGGGGATTGAAATTCCCGGTCTCCCGCTCCGGCCTGCCGAAGGGTAACGCCGTCGTATTCGCTCTGGACGGAACCACCGATCTGTCGGCGCTCAAAATGGACGCCCCCGTCGGTCCGGTCGTGGCGCTCCGCGACAACCCCGCGGACGCATCCGGAAAAGTGCTCGTACTAGGGGGCAAAGACAGCGCCCAGGTATTGCAGGCGGCGGAGTGCTTCGCACGCGGATTGGCCTTGCAGAAAGGTGATCGGTTCGAGGCTTCGGGACTGCCCGACGCGCCCGCCCGCAAGCCCTACGACTCACCGCGCTGGCTGCGTTCAGGCCAGTTGACCCGTATTGGCGACTCCACCTCCGACGATCAATTGCGAGCGGAAGGCAACGGAACGGTTCGATGGTATTTTCGCCTGCCCCCCGATCTGTACTTCGGCCAGAGGGAAGGCGTCCCGCTGCGCTTGCACTATCGCTATGCCCCCCTGATCGAGGGCTCCAAGGCCGAGGTCCGTATCAAGCTCAATAACGTGGACGTGGCCGTGCGGCGTTTTGGCGGCGGGAAATCGGCGGAGTCCATCCGCGATACGGTCGAGATTCCGGTGGCGGCACTGTACCCCCGCAACACTTTGACGCTGGAGTTTAAGTCCGTGGACGTCGGGGGACGGAGGTCAGCACCCGTCGGGAGCTTGCTGCGGGACAGTGAATTGGACCTGCGCGGGATACCCCATTTCGCAACCCTGCCGCGGTTGGATCTGTTCGCGAAAGCGGGATTCCCGTTCACCCGCGAGGCGGACCTCTCGGAGACTGCCGTCGTCTTGCCCGAACGGCCGGCTCCCGAGGAGTTAAGGGCCTACCTGGAACTGATGGGGTTCCTTTCTGCCCAAACTGGCATGCCTGGATTGCGCGTCGAGATCATGGACCCGCAGCGCGCATTGCGAGCCGGAGACAAGGATCTGATCCTGATCGGCTCGGCTCAAACGATGCCGCTCTTCTCGACGTGGGGTGCGCAAATGCCCCTTCGTATCGACAAGGCTGGGCTGACCCTCAACCGGCCCGAGTCCATCTATTTGCGACTGCTGTCCATCCCAGTCATGAGCGAGGGCAGGGAATGGAGCAAACTCTCCGAGCGGCTGGCCGCCGAACCCATTCCCGGGATTGTCTTGCAGGGGTTCCTATCGCCGCTGAACCCACAGCGCAGCGTGGTCGCAATCAGCGCGGTCAGCCCCGCTGCATTTGAGCAGTTCGTCGAGGCGCTGAGTCAATCGATCCAGGGCGAAGAGGTCTACGGAACGGCAAGCCTCCAGACGGCCAAAGGCTTCGACTCGTATCGCCTTCCCGTAGCAAGTTACGATCTCGGCTCGCTGGATCTGTTCGCAGCCATGGATTACTGGATCTATCGCTACATGTGGCTGGTACCCGTCATCGTGCTGCTCATCGGGCTCTTTCTGGCGAATATCGCGTCCGGTTGGGTGGACCGGCATGCCCAAGAGAGGCTGCGCATCGAGTCATGAATACGCGGCGGACCATGCTTAGGGCGGCGTTTGCTTCCGCATTGCCCTGCATTTTGCCGGCTGAGCCCAGCCTGGCATTGTGGCAACGCTATGCCCTCGGCCTGGCGGACGTGCAGGGGCGCGTAATCGACCGTTCCGCCGGCGACCGTACAACCTCCGAAGGGCAGGCTTATGGGTTGTTCTTTGCGCTCGTGGCTGGCGACAGCGAGCGCTTTGACAGGATTCTCAGCTGGACCCAAAGCCATCTGGCGGGCGGCGATCTCGGGAGGGCCTTACCCGCCTGGCTCTACGGCAGAACGGCTGGGGGGATGGACTCCATCCTCGACGCCAATTCGGCCGCCGACGCTGACCTCTGGCTCGCCTATACGCTCGTGCAAGCGGGACACATCTGGCAGAATGAGCGCTACACCCAACTAGGTCAACGTCTCGCATCGCTAATCGCGGCTCAGGAGGTTGGGGAATTGCCCGGTCTGGGCGCCATGCTGCTGCCGGGTGCCAGTGGGTTTGTAAAGCAGGCTGGCGTCTACCAGTTGAACCCCAGCTACTTGCCTCTGCAGATATTTGCGGGCCTGGCCCAAGCCCAGCCCGGCGGTCCATGGCAACGGATCGCGGAGAACGTGCCGCGCGTGATTGTGGGTTCAGCACCGTCGGGTTACGCGCTCGACTGGGTTGCGTACCGGAGTGGCGCGGGCTTCTCAGCGGAACCCTCCCATTATGGGAAACCACTCGCCAGTTACGATGCCATCCGAGTGTACCTGTGGGCGGGGATGCTCGACCCGGGCACACCGGGCCTCCCGCAGATTCTGCCGTCCCTGCACGGTATGGGCGAGCACCTGAAGAAAGTCGCCTTCCCCGCAGCGGAAATTCTGCCCGATGGCGTCGTGTCGAACGCGCTCAGCCCGGTGGGTTTCTCCGCTGCGGTGATGCCGTATCTGGCGGCAATCGGTGATCGGCCGTCCCTGGCCCGGCAATCCCAGCGTGTACGGCAGCGTCTGGAATCGGGCAGCGACCTCCGATATTACGATATCTGCTTGGCGCTCTTTGCGTTAGGTTGGGCGGAGGGACGCTATCGCTTCGACTCCCAAGGAAGGTTGATGCTGAAGCGAAGCGGTAACGGAGCCGGGAGCGGCGGGATCGGAAGATGAAGCATTTACTAGTAGTTGCGGCGTGGGTGGCACTGGCCGGATGGCCGGTATCCGCCTTGCCCCCTGTAGCGAAATTGTCCCAGGACTCAAATGGCGCTGCCGGCTCCAATGCTCCGCCGAGTTCTCCGGCCGTGGGCGTCCTGCTGCGCAAGGCGAGTGCCCTTGAGGCTCGCGGCCGGCTGGACCTGGCGGCGCAAACCTGGCGGCAGATCCTGGTAGCGGAACCGAGCCAGCCGGACGCGCTTGCCGGAATGGCCCACTGGGCGCAACAGAATGGCAAGTCCGCCGAAGCCAGGGAATACCTCGATAAACTGGCTCGCTCCGGCCGCTCCGCGGTCATCCTACCTGCGCTTAAGGTCTCTCAGACGGGGCGTTTGGACGAGGCCGGCCGCCTGGCGCGCAACAAGCAATTCGCGGAGGCGCTGCGGATCTACCGGGAAGTGCTGGGCGAGGATCCGCCGCCGGGTCCGCTCGCCATCGCCTTTTACGAAACGATGGCTTCTGCGCCGGACGGATGGAAGCCGGCGACCGCGGGGCTGCAGAGGCTGATTGGCAAGTACCCGGAGTATTTCGAGTACCGCCTTTCTCTGGGCAAACTATTCACCTATAAAGCCGAAACCCGTGCGGCTGGCATCAAGCTCCTCGAGGCCGTGCCCGGCGACGCCGCTCGCTCCGCTTTACGCCAGGCGCTGAGTTGGGATGGGTCAAAGCTCGCCAACAAGGCGTCTTTGCAGGCTTATCTCGCCAAGACGCCCGACGCAGAACTCCAGAAATTCCTGGACAACATGCCCAAGTATCAGCCCGCTGCCGCCGGCGCTATGACTGCCGCCGAGCAGCATGGCTTCGACCTGCTGAATGCCGGCAAGCTGGATGAAGCACAGGCCAGGTTGGAACAGATTGTGCAGGATTCTCCGCGCAGCGTGGCGGCGATGTCGGGACTGGGCTATATCGCCATGAAGCGTGAGGATTTCGCCGGCGCCGCCGAGTATTTCGAAGTAGCCGCGGCCGCGTCTCCTAAAGACAAACAGATCCAGACGGCGCTTGATTCGGCCAGGTTCTTCCTGCATGTGCAGGCCGGCACGCGCGCTTTGAATGCGAACGATTCGGCTCGCGCCAAGGCGGAATTTGATCAAGCATTCGCCCTGCGGCCCAACGACTTGATCGCAGTGCGCGGCCTGGCTGGTTCTCAATTGAAGCTGGGTGATAAGGCCGCTACGCTGCCCCTGTTTCAGCGGCTCACGAAAGCCGAGCCGAACAACGCCGACAACTGGCGCGGCGAGTTTGAGGCCAAAGTCGCTAAGGATGGTCCGAAGGCAGGTCTGGACCTGCTGAAGAAGATGCCCCCCGCCGTGCTCAAGACTCTGATGGCAGGCATCGGCTTCAAGCTGACCGTGGCCTTCGCCCACATTGAGGCCAATGACAAAGCCGAGGCGGAGAAGATCGTGGCGCTGGCGATGTCGCAATTGAAGGCAGACGCCGCTGCCCTCAGCGCTGACGAGAAGCTTCAATTGGCAGGCCTGCTGCTGACGCTCGATCGAACAGCGGAGTCGGAGGAGATCTTCCGCGAGGCCAGCGTGAAAACGCCACAGAACCCGGCAGTCTGGGAGGGGTTGCTGAGCGCCCAGATGAAGGCCGGTCACGAGCAGGCCGCGTATTCCGCCTTGGTTTCAATCCCCGAAAGCACCTATCAGGAGGGCCTCAAACGCAGTGGTTTTCTGCGCGCGGCCGCAGTTCTGCAAGCCAAGTATGGTGCGCCCGGCGTGGCCGAGGAACTCCTGCGCAAGGTGCTCGCACTGCCGATGCAGCCTCAGGAGCGCGAGGGTGCGCTGCTGATGCTGGCCTCCGCTGCGCTCACTAAGGGCGACGCCAAACAGGCCGCCGATGTAGCCGCTCAACTGGTGGAAGCGAGCCCGCAGAACACCGATGGCTGGAAGCTCCTGATCTCCGCCAAACAGCAGCAAAAACTGTCATCCGAAGCGAGCGAAATCGCCAAGCGGATTCCCCCGGGCCCCTCGGCCAAACTGCAGGACGACCCTGATTTCATTGCTCTGCTTGCGGCGGTCGAGGACGCCAGCGGAGAAACTGATGCCGCACTGCGCAGTGTAAAGGCGGCAATAGAACGCTTCGATGCCATCCACAAGGCCCCGCCCGTCGGGCTCCAACTACAGTTAGCCTGGTTGCTGCTCAACAGCGGCGGTGACGAAAAGGAACTGTACTCGACGCTCACCACACTCCGGATGCGGCATGATGTAACCCCCGATCAGACCCGCGGCTTCCAGGAGATCTGGAGCGTCTGGATTCGACGCCGGGCGGAAAAAGCCCGCCGGGATGTGGACTTCAAGACGCAGGTGGCAATTCTCGACGCTGGCGCAAAACTGCTGCCGAAGGACAAGGAGATCCGGGACGCCTTGGCTGGCGCACTGCTGGGTGCGGGTGAGACGCGCCGGGCGTTTAACGCCTACAAGGGGATCCTGGCCGGCGCTCCCACGGCGGAGGAGTTCGCAGCGGCCGTCGGCGCGGCGATCAAGCTCAACGAACCCGTCGCGCAGCAGTGGCTTCGGATTGGCTTGCAGCGTTTCCCACAGGAGCCCTCCCTACTCGAACTCGCAGGCAGGCAGGCAGCCAGCAAGGGCGAATACACGAAGGCTCAACTTTACTGGCGTCAGGCCATCACGGTTGGAGATCTGCAAACTTCGCGCAAGGCCGGTACGGCTGCGCTTTCGCCGAATGATCCACAGCGAAGTCTAGCGAACCTGTTGGTGGGACAGGAGGTGATCCTGCCCAATGGCGAGATCGCGAAAGAGACTCCGGGAGTGGAAGCGCCGGGCACTTTCGGCCTCTTTCCGTTCATCGACCAGAAGAAGCCCAAGGCGCTTACGGAGCAAGTGCATGAAGAGTTGAGCGCGCTCGACGGGCGGAATGCACCGTTCCTCGGCGGTGGACCTAATATCGAGGCGCGCGGCGGCCGGGCTGGTTTCGAGCAGCGTACGCTGGTCGAAGGCGATATCGAGGCCAGCGTCGTACTAGGCAGCGCCGTCCGCCTTGGGCTTGCGGCCACGCCGACTCAGATCACCGCTGGAGCATCGGACGGCAGCAGCGAATTGCGGCTTGGCATGCTCCCTCAGGGTGTGGCGTTCGACAAATTGTCCGCCACTGGCGTCGGCTTGAGCGGGCAGCTCTCAACCGAGACTCTGGGGCTGTGGGCGGGCATCACCCCGCGAGGTTTCCTGGTCCAGAACATCGTCGGCGGGTTCCGCTTCCGGCCCGCCAACGGCCCGCTCACTTTCACCTTTTCCCGCGAGGCGCTCAGGGATACTTTACTCTCGTACGCCGGCGTCAGGGATCCTGTCAGCAATCAGGTCTTCGGAGGCGTTGTGGCCAACTCCGCGGCCGCCCGGGCTGATTTCGGCAACGAGAACGCCGGCTACTACTTCGGTGGCGGCTACCAGCAACTGCAGGGCGTCAACGTCGAGGCCAACAAGCGGTATGACGGGCTGGCGGGCGGTTACCGCCGCATTCTCTCGCGCGCCGAAGGCGATCTGAATATCGGCATCTTCGCGCTCGGACTGCACTACGACAACAACCTGCGCTATTTCACCTTCGGTCAAGGCGGGTATTTCAGTCCACAGCGCTATTTCCTGGTCGGCGTTCCCGTGACCTGGCGCGGGGTGTGGCATCGCCGCCTGCAGTACACGCTTTCGGGCAGCGTCGGCCCGCAAATTTTCCGGGAAGACGACTCGCCCTACTTCCCGACTAATGCCTTGCTGCAGGGACGCGACGGTCCCTACTATCCGGGGATTACCAGCACCGGTATCAACTTCAATACCGATTTCCGCTGGCTGTACCAATTCAACGAGAACTGGTTCCTGGGTGGACTGCTCAACATCAACAACGCCCGCAACTACACCTCGCAGTCTCTATCCTTCTACCTCCGTTATTCACCCAAAGCCCGCACGCTGGGCAGCGACTACTGGTTGCCGAGCGTTCCCGACTGGCGCGGCCGTCAACCGTTCCATCTCGATTGAGGTTGAAGGACCAGACAGACCCCAACAATGTCCCGCACCTGCCCCATTCGCCTGCTCCTAGTGACCGTCTCGGCGGCGCTCACCACCTGGGCCTCAAACCCGCTGAATTGCAGGCGGATCGATCAGCCTGCGACGGTACGAGCCGAGGGTGCGGCCGAGTTGCTTGCCGACATCGTGCTTGCGTGTTCAGGAGGGAGCCCGACTCCGTCAGGCAGGCGCGTGCCCGAGTATCAATTCGCCATCGTCGCCAATACCGGATTGCCCAACCGTACGCCTGAATCGGTCATCGGCGATTGGAGCCTCAGCGACGCACTGCTGCTGATTGACGAGCCCGATCCAGCCAGCCAGACCGTGTGTATCCCCGACTCAAGGGCCGTAACCTGCCCGCAATACTCCGGTGATCCGTCGCCCTCGAACGTATTCCAGGGACGCGTACTGCAGAGCAACGGCGTCGTTTTCCCGCAAATCCCCATCGATCCACCTGGCGCCAATTCCGTCCGCACGATTCGCATCGCCAATCTGCGTGCGAGCCCCAGCGACCTGCCCGCCAAGTCGGTGCCGTCCATTACCACCACCCTGGTGATGTACGATGCGAACGGTCAGACAATTCCGATTTCTTATGCCAAAAAGGTGAGCGGCGAAGCCCTCCCTGCCTCGAAGTTCACGCCACTGACCTCCGCCAGCGAGCGGGTTCCGTTGACTCAGGCGCCGCTGATCCTGACCCCGTCGCTCGTACCAAAAACCAACCCAAGCCACGATTTTGGCTTTCTGTTGAAATTCACGGAAGGTTTCGCGGCGGCGTTCCGCAGGCGCAATGTGGCGACCAGCGGAGGCGATCCGCTGTTCGTCATGCCGCAAGCCACTCCGGGCTATCTGTATTCCACGGAGTCAGGGTTTTATAACGACTCATTGCCGGCGGAAAACGGGTTGAATCTGACAGGACTGGCTGAGACTGGAACCCGGCTGAGAGTCGTGTTTAACCACATCCCGACGGGTATTCAGGTGTGGGCGAGTGTTCGCGACGTTGTTGGCACAACGGGCTATGACGGGACGGCACCCAAGGCGATGCTGACGTACACTTCCGACGCCACCTACGGAGGGCCGTTTTCGCAAGTGAACGAATGGGTTCCGGGCTATGCCCAACTCTACCTCGATGGCACCCAGGCTACTGCAACCTGGGAAGTCGTGTCCGCCGATCCAGCACTGGTCGAATCGCTGGTCTTTTCGATTGCACTGACGGCTCAGGCGGGCAATGTCGTGACAGGCACAGCCAACATGACGGCAACCATCGCCCCTCTCGCCATCGCCCGGGCCGACGGGACTATCGCGCTGCCATCCTTCAGCTTGCCCGTCACCACCAACACGACTACCACGACGGCGTCCGGAACCACGACCGCGGCGACCAACGCGGTGCCGGCCTTTTCCATCGTGAACTCCATCCCGAATAAGAAGACCGGGATGTACTCCGCCGCCTCCGGGGCAACCACCGTCGCTCCCGCATCGTTGGCGGCGGTCACCGTGGTAGGGCTGAAGGCGGATGCGGCCTTCAGCACGGTCAGCGTTGTCATGGTGGATAGCATCGGGACCCAGCGGACATGCCAGGTGATTTCCATCTCGCTACAGGGAGCCATCTGTCTGGTCGATCCCGCCATCAAACCCGGCTTAGCCGTAGTGCGCGTCGCCTCCAGCGGGCGACCCGCCGGGACCGGTTTCGTCCAGGTTGGGCAGGTCGCACCCGGCCTGTTTAGCGCTGATTCAAGCGGGCAGGGCCTGGCGGCCGGCCAGGCTAACTCGCAGGTTGGCGCTGCGACCTTTACCGCGCCTTTGGCGGTACTCGAAGCTGCCACGAACAGTTGGATCGCAGTGCCCATCGATGTGACTGCGGCGACCAACGGAGTGACGCTCGAACTGCGCGCCACAGGCCTCCGCGAGCGCAATGCGGGTGGGTACGTGATCGCCCAGATTGCCGGTATCGATGTGCCGGTCATCAGCATTACCCCGAGTACGGCCGATGCCGGTGTCGATCTAGTCCTGATCGGACCGTTGCCGCAGTCACTGGCGAATGCGGGTCTGGTAGATGTGCAACTGGCTGTCGATGGCGTCTCCGCGAACCCGGTGTCGATCTATCTGGGCCAGTCCGTCCAGGCTAATCCGGCGGTTCCACCGGCGAGCCCTCCGCGCACGGTAGTGCGGCGGCCCATCGGGAGCGGGACGGTAGCGCCGAGCGCTGCCCGCCGCCCGTAGCTCGATTTGGGCCTTGGTGGAGGCCCACCAAACCGACCCCGTGCATTGTTTCCGGTTAAGCCTCCAGTGCAGGACGCGCTTCCGGCAGCACGACGTCCTACCGCGCACGATATCCTGATTTGGGCGAGCCGGACTATGTCCCGAAAACGCGATAGTACGTTAGCCCGATCCACTCTCTGATTGCGCGCTCCGATCGCTCCAGGTCTTTCGCTTGAGGCAGGAAGCTCTGGAATTCGACGGGGTGGGTGAACTCGGCTTCAAAGTCCGCCGGGAATGGGATCGCGTCGATCCGCTCCTTCCGCATCAGCCACATCGCGCGCGGCATGTGCATGGCGCTGGTGACCAGGATGATTCGATGCCAACCGCGCTTCTCCATCGCCCGCCGGATGGACCGCACCTCACCAGAGGTTTCGAGAACACGCTCGTCCGTCAGTTCGATCTTATCTGCCAGAATCCCGTGTTTCAGAGCCTCCCGGACCAGTTTCTCGCCCTCCGATTCGAGGGGGGAGTCGAGCCGAAGCACTCCACGCGTGAACAGTATTTTTGGGGCGCGGTCATTGGAGACGAGTTCCACGCCGCGCTCAAAGCGGTCCACGGCCTCCGTCCATTCGGCGGCCGACGTTACGGACTCGTGCAGCATGCCGCACAAAACAACCACCGCGTCCGCCTTCGGGCAGTCCTTCACCTCCCGTGCGGGATAGCGCAGTTCAACTGTTGACGCCAGCCAGGTCGCGACCCGCTGCGTCGAGAATCCCCACAAGAGAACGAACGCCAGTCCGGTAATCCAACGCCTCCGGAGCAGCAACCCCAGGCATCCCAGCAGGATGCAGAATCCGAGTGGCAGGAATGGAACCGGCAGCGACTTGTGAAGCCAAAGCGGCACGAAGGAGAGTGGCATATGTGATAGGCAGGCGGCGGCCGGGATCATCGCGCAGCCAAGGACGATTAGTGAACGGGCTACCCATAGTCAGCGTACACGAAGCCCGGAGTCCCCCACTGCAACGGTGGAAGCGGAGACGATGGCCTACCGCCACGCGGACTTGGATTCTGCCGCTGGAGAAGCAATTGGCTGCGGGAATAGTTGAGTCGTCGGGGTGTGATGCCGGGATACTAAAGGAGATGGCGACTACAAACTCAGATCCCGGTTTCCTGGCTAGTGACTCGCTGGCCAGTCGATTGAACTACCAACCACGGGAATTGCGGTTCGGGACCAGCGGACGCCGGGGAGAGGTGGTGGACCTCACGCAGTTGGAGATCTACATCAACGCGCGCGCGGAACTGCAGTATCTACAATCGCTGCCCGACTCGAAAGGGGGCATAGTCGCCGGCCAGGATTTCTATTTCGCGAGCGACTTGCGTCCGAGTTCGACATGTTACGTGGAAGCGCAGGGCGGTCGCGGCGAGATAGCTCAGGCAATCGAGCGGGCTATTGGAGACTCGGGGATGAAAGCAGTCTACCTAGGCCGCATTCCGACGCCGGCCTTGGCATGTTTCGCGATGTCCCGCCAACGTGGCAGCATGATGATCACGGGGAGTCACATTCCCTTTGATCGCAACGGTTACAAAACCAATACTGCCAGGGGAGAACTGCTGAAAGAGCACGAAAAGCCAATTGGCGAATTGGTGTTAACAACCCGAAAGCGGTTGTACGCGCAGTCCTTTGCGGAGTCACCCTTCGACGAGAATGGTCGATTCAAAGCAGGTCACAGCGAGCTTCCGTCCGAGAATGGAATAGCGCGAGCGGAGTATCTGTCGCGCTACACGGAGTTCTTCGAGGGGCAGTCGCTTAAGGGGACAAGAGTCTTGGTTTACCAGCATTCGGCCGTGGGACGAGATCTGCTGGTGGAATTGCTGCGAGGCTTCGATGCCGATGTAGTGGCGGCGGGGCGGAGCGATACCTTCGTGCCCATTGACACGGAGAATATCGATTCCGCCCAACTCACCACGATCCAAGCTGTGGTGGATGATGCGGTTGCGGAACACGGTCCGTTGTTTGCCGTCGTATCGCTCGACGGGGACAGCGATCGGCCGCTGGTGCTTGGCGTGCACCAGGTCACGTCCAAGGTGGAGTTCTACGGGGGCGACCTGGTCGGTATGATCACAGCTGAGTATCTAGGGGCAGACGCAGTCGTCGTGCCGATTAGCTGTAATGACGGCATAGATCGAGGCGGTCTTGCGAATGTGCTGGAGCCGAAAACGAAGATCGGCTCGCCTTATGTCATCGCCGGCATGGAGGCCGCTACTCTCAAAGGCAAAAAGCTGGTTTGTGGCTGGGAGGCCAACGGTGGGTTTCTTACTGGCTCGGACATTCAACGTAGCGGCAGGACATTGAGTGCGCTCCCGACGCGGGACGCCATATTGCCAATCTTGTGCACACTCTTCAGCGCGCAAGAACAGGGTCTGGCTATTGGCGGACTGTTCTCAAAACTGCCCCGCAGATTCAGCAGGGCCGCGCTGCTGAAGCAGTTCCCGCGCGCTATCAGTGACCAAATCGTACGACGTTTCACACCGCTAGACCCGGATGTAAAGGATGTGTTGTTGGAAGGCGAGAAGATAGTCGCAACGGACGACGCGGACCAGGGAATTGGCGTCACCGCAGCCAGTCAATCCAACCTCGAAGCAATTCGCCGTGAACTTGAAACTTACTTCGCGCCCGAATTGGGTTTCGGTTCGATCACGCGCCTGAACTATACTGACGGCGTTCGAGTCACATTCGACAACGCGGACGTAGCCCATCTGCGTCCATCGGGAAATGCGGACGAACTGCGCATCTACGCAGCGGCCGATACACAGAAACGAGCGGAACAGATCGCCCAGTTCGGCATCGCAGATCCCGGCGGCATCCTGCGCCGGATGCAAGCGTCAGTTCAAGGCTAGCGGCGCGATACAGCACCTGGACTCAACTCACTCGGCCATCAACTCGTGCTGCAGTGAGCGGAACTGCGGAACGCTGCGCACATAGTCGGTTATGTTCGGGATGGCCGTGGAGGCCAGTCGCTTCGCCTTCTCCGGGTTGTGTTTTGCCAGCGCGACGAGCAACTCGTAGTCCTCGATTCCCTCTCGCATGGCCTCCAGGCGGATCGAACTTAACACCGATTCCTTCGCCGGGTTCGGATAAACGATCGCGTTGTCGCCGGCGGGCAGCAGCGTTTCGTTGTCGTTGATCACGGGTTGCACGTCAAGGAAGGGTTCGGGTCCCCAATAGTTGCCGCCCCAGTGGAGGAAACCGGTGAAGTTGTGCCGGAAATTGAACCAGTGCAGGAGTTGCGTCTTCAGCAGCGGATAGTCGATAAAGCGGTTCAGGTGGCGGCCCTGAGGCGCGATGCAGGTGTAGAACCAGGACTGACCGCCCTTGGCGACATGAGCCTGGATCTTACCGAGTTGCCCGTCGAAACTACCCAGTACCGGCACCCAGATGTCACTCACGTCTTCGAAGAAACCGAGATCCTGATCCAGGCCTACCGCGTCGATGGTCGGGATGCCCGGCAGGTTCCTGCGGATGATCTTCGCGTAGCGATTGTAGATCGCAGTCTCCTGGCCGTGCGGCTCGTCATGGATGTGCTGAATGTAGTGCTCCGCCCACCCCCTCGCCTTCAGATGAGCGTAAAGAGCGGTGAGAAAAGTGTTCAGGAACTGCTCCGCGTGAGGGTCGTCCGTGGAGAGTTGTTTCAAGACCACCTTGCCACCGTCGATGACGTAGGCCGGCACGATCATGGACGTGTCATAGCCGGACCTGCGGCCCAGGAGGTGTGCACCTTCGATGGTCCCGATGACACCAGCTTTCTGGAGAGTCTCAACCCAACGGTCGAGCTTCGCGAAATCGTAACGGATCTGCCCGCCCTCGATCTTTGGACCCGCGAGCGTCAAAACAGGGGTCAGAAACACGTTCTGCCGGTGATTCCCCATCACGCCTCCAATGTTGCCGAGCACGCGCCAATACGCTTCGGGATCCTTGTCGATTTTGAAATGCCTGCCCAACGATTCCGGCTCCAACGTGAACCAGTTGGTGACTTGCAGCGTCTGCACCGCCGGGACCGTGGCCTTGGTCACCTGGACCTTGAACGACTGGACGGAGATGGTCGCGCCGCCGGCTGAGAGCGTGACTTTGCCGGTGTATTCACCCGGCTGCGTATCGGGCGGTGCAGAAAGCGTCACCCAGATCGATTCGGTCCGCTTGGGCTTCAACTGAAATGGAAACCCTTCGAGCAGTGGGTCCGGATAGAGGGCAGGAGCGGTTCGCACCAGTTCGTCTTCCGGCGACTTGGGCGGATTCGAGGCGACGGGCACGTATCCGGCGTGGCGAACCTGTGCCGTCACCGGACCTTGCATCTCAACATCCGCCTTCAAGTCCGCGATGCCCGCTTCACTGTGCACTGCGATCTGGATGCTGGCGTGGCCCTTGCGAGCCAGCAGCGGAACCACATCGCCGGATTGGGACGTGTCTCGAGTATCGTCTGGAAACACTTTCGTTAGCGGATCCACGCGCCAGCTTGTGAGCCGCGCGTCGCCGCAGCCCGCGAGCATCAGAGAGAACAGGAGTACGGATATGGTTTTGTGCATGGCTCAAGCCTCACGTCGAACTAAGTTCACGCGGATCATATCATCCGACCGCGGCCGCGCGCGATTCTCCCAATTCAGAACGTCACGCGTAGCCGCTTGCGCAAAGCGAGCATGGCGATCAGGCTCACCAGGCAGAACCAGATCAGCCAATGTACGCCGAAGCCAAACACGTCGATCTCCGCCGGTGGATACTCCACTTCGATGGAACTTACGCGGGCGTCCCGCAGTCGCGCTTCGCCGGGATAGCAGAACCACTGGAGCAGCGAGGCGACCCTGCGCTCCGAAAGGTAAATTGACGGTGCGCCGGATCGCACGGTCTTTGCGATCGAACCGTCCGGCAGACGCAACTCAAGGTCGCCCGGGCCGGCTCCGGCAGCGCGCACACGCCAGCACGCTCGTTGCACTTCGGGAAAGCGCAACGCTGGCGTCTCAACAGTGACGTTTCGGCCTACGAGTGAAAGAGGGGCCATCGCCGACTGCGATGCACCGGTAAGTTGCGCGGTGACGATGGCTGATTCGCCTGGATGCAACGGACGCCGTCCATACACCGCGTCGAGATGGAACAGCAACAATGCGAGCGGAATGATCGTGACGGCGGTCGGCCGCAGCATCAACGCCAGGTAACGGAAGTTCCAAACCAGAAGTTGCCCTTGAGCCTTGAAGATCTGGGCGGGTTCGTTCGCGAAGAGTCGAAAAGCCAGCAAGTGCGCGCGTATCTTGCGCTTTGCCACCTGGATGCGAGCCTGGTCGGAGCACCGCTTGAACGACCACAGCATGGCAAAAGCCACGGCTATTGAGATCGCTGCGAGACTCCACGTGTAGGACGCGGGGAGCATCAGTCGATGTAGCCCAAGCCTTTCAAGCGATTTACGATGTCCTCGTCGGACTGCGCGTCGTCGAGCTTGGCGATTTCCTTTTCGACCACATGCGCGACGAACTCCTCCGGCGAGCTATAACCCGCCGCTTCGGACACTTTCCTGACCCTCGCCCAAAGCTCTTTCTTTAACCGGAATGCCGGCCCCATGTCATCTTGCCTCCGCTTTAGAATATCGCTCGGCCTCGCATCCCATCGGCCGGTTGGACGCCGAACTCGTGCAACAGCGTGACTGTCAAGTCGCCCAGCCACAGGTCGTTCAATTTGCTTTTGCGATTGCTAAGGAAGGTGGCCGGCACCAACTCCGCTGCGATGCAATGATCTCCGCGCCACTCGTCAAGATTGTCCTGGAATACCCCGGGGGACAATGCGCCGAGCGCCGTCTGCCAGGAGGAGCGATATCCGTCGGCCCAACCCACGACGATCTCGGGGGCAGAGCTTGCCGCCGCACCGTGGTAGACGTCACGTGTGCGGTAGGCCCGAGTCACCACGCCGTGCCCATCCCGCGGGTCGCGCAGCGCTTCCAGTCGTGCCGCGATCTCGTCCACCAGTTGCTTGCTTTCGCCCGCTTGGACGATACCGCCGCGCTCACGTCCGGCGAGGTTCAGATACAGCCCATTCAGACCCAGCCCATAAGCCCGCGTACGCGACCAATCGACGTGCGCGAACATCTCGCCGGCACCGAGATTCTCCGGGCTGTCGAGCGCCAGGTAGCCCTCCTGATAGAGCCAGGTATTCAGGTTGACGGCTCGATTGAAGGACGCGAAGCCGTGGTCGGAAATCACCATCAGAGTCGCGCCCGGCGCGGCACTGAGCACCCGTCCAACCTCCGCGTCCACGCGCTGGTAAGTCTTCAGGAGCAGGTCCTCATGCGCTCCCCACAGCACGTGCGAATCTTGATCGATGCCGAGGAAATGGATGAACAGCACGCCGCGCTGAAACCGGCCCAGCGCGTACGCAAGCATGCGGAATTGCTCTTCATCCACCGTACGGCTTTGCTCCAGGTACTCCTCGCGAGTCAGTGCGCCCTGCCGCAGCGCCGCCGTGTCCTCCGCGATGCCTTGCGTATAGAACGGACCAATTGCATCCGCCAACTCGCGGCTATATTTGGACGGAGTGGAGATGGGCAGTTCCGGCGAACTCGGGTCCAGGTTGATGGGTGAGACGTAGACCCGGAACTCGGGGTTGAGCTTGCGGGCGCAGACGCGAAACATGCCGGCCGCCGACTTGAGGCCAGGCACGATCGGGAAGCGCACGCGGATCCAATTGGACCATTCTCCCTGCTTCAGAATGAACCTTTGGCCGTCCACTTCGAACTGCGCCACGGCGTTCTCCGGGTCGCGCGTTACCAACATCGTGACGCTGGAGCGGGCCCGGTCTTTGCGCAGCGTGTTCTCGGGTCCCTCGACCACTAGGGAAACGCGATTCTGCGCCACCGTCACCGGCACCACACGACCGCCCGAGACGGAGCGGGCAAGTTCCAGCGGATTGTCGCTGAAGTCCGTGAATGTTCCGAAGGTCCCGCGGATATCGGGGGTGCCCATGCCTGAGAGCGTTTGGCTTTTGGACTCCAGTGGAGGGAAGTTGTTGGGCATACGCAGAAGCGTCACCGGGACGGTCGCCGCATCGAGCAACTGCCAGAACGCCTTACCGCGCAGGAAGCGTTTGACGCCTCCGCCCCACAGCGGCAGTTCATAAGGACCGACGCTGAGCGTGTGCGTTGGCGGCTCCATCTCGGCCATAGAAGACAGTGGCGCCATAGTCTTCGGATCTCGATGCACGAAGTCGAAAATGCCGTGACCGCCCGGGTCCAGGCCGGTGATGAACGTGGACCACGCCACCGGGCTCTGCGGTGGAATGGTGGTCGCCATGCGTTTGAAATCGCCGGTGCGGCGCAGGCGATCCAAGTTCGGGAGCGATTCCCAATGACGTTCCAGGAAGTTGGCGTCCATGGCGTCGATGCCGAGGACGATGATCTTCTTCCCGCCTTCGTTTCGCCGTGCGCAGCCAGCCAATGCTACGCACAGCGCCAAGGTGATCGCTGTCCGCCTCATAGCACTGGTTTCCCGTCCATCCACGCCGGTGTATCGACGCCGAACAGGCGTAGCGCGGTGGGAGCCATGTCCTCGATACCGGGGTCGACAGCGTCGATCCGCAGGTTGGAAAACAGAATGCCTGGGACGAGCACCGGATCCACGCAATGGTCGCCGCTCCAGGCCTTCCCGTTGTCTTCGAGCACGCTCTCGGAGACCTTGCCCACGGCTCCATCCCATGACGCGCGATAGCCTTCGCTGTAGCCGACCAAAAAGTCGGGAGCGGCCTCTAGGTAGGGTCCGCGATAGAGCTTGCCTGTGGCGTAGACCTTCTGAATGGGCGTCTCTCCGGTTTCCTCGCGCAGGGCGGAGAGCTTGGTGATGATCTCCTGCTTCAGCAGTTCGGCCTCGCGCCCTGGCTCCACGATGCCGTGTGCTTCGCGGCCCTTTGTATTGAGGTAGAAGCCGCCGAGGCCCAGAGCGTATGCGCGGGTTCTGCTCCAATCGACCCCATCGAAAAACGAGCCGCTCACCAGGGCATCTCTGTGCAAATGCAAGTAGCCGTTGTCGCGCAGCCACGAATTGAGATTCACGCCGCGCCGGAACGAAGTGAACCCGTGGTCGGAGAGCACAAACAACGCGGTATGCGCATCGATGAAGGGCAGTGTCTTGCCGACCAGTTCATCCATCCGCTGGTACATTTCCTCGATCACTTTCGCATGCCGCTCAGATCCGCTCATGTTCGCGTAGAACATGTGCTGGACGCGGTCGCTGGTGTCGAAGACGCAGGCCACGACGCCCTCTGGCGTGCTCTCGAGTGCGTTAAAGAACATCGCCTCGCGCTCTTCGTAAATCGAGTAGGCCTGCCGCAGAAAGGCATCTTCGTCGATCACGCCCTCATTGAGCGCCCAGGTGTCCTCTGCCATGCCTGCCGTCGCGTAGGAACCCAGCAGGTTCGCCAGGTACACGGCGTAGCACGAGGGGTGGCTGATGGGCAGCGCGGGCCGGCTCGGATCGATGTTGATCGGCGACATGTAAAGACTGCATTCGGGTCCGGTTTCCGTCAGCAGGAAGCGTGCGATACCGATCGCCGTAGCGCCAATCGCGGTGCGGAAAGTCAGCCGCAGCCAATCGGTGTAAGTGCCGGGCTCCAGCTTGACGCAGTGCTCTTGCAAGCGCAGTTCGTAGTTGCCGTTCTTGCCGAACAATCTGAACGGAATCAGCAACGGCTTTCCGTTTTCGATGAACGTGTCCTCGGGACCTTCGATCTCACCCGCATAGCCAGTGCCCGACACTGCGCGCAGTGGGTAACGGCTGCCGTTTTCATACGTCGCTTTCTCGACGCGCGTGCTGAATTGAGAGAAGCTGCCCTGGGTACCCTTCAAGTCGGGCGTGCACATCGCTGAAAGCAGCTTGCCGTCGAACTGCTCGGGCGGAAAGGTGATGGGCACGCGGATGATCGTACATCCCACGCCCTGCTCGCCCAGGATCTTCCAGAAGGGTCGGCTTTTTTGCCGCAATTCGAGGGGGGAGAATGATAGCGGTATGCGCCAACGCCCGATGCGCAAAACTCGATCCGGTTTCCCAACGCGGGCCGACGACAGCCGCGGCAGATAGGACTTCAAATCGCGGTCGAGGAAGTCGAAAATGTTGTGCTTGGCGGGGCTGACCCCTGTGGCGAAGGTGGACCAAGCGACGGGCGAGAGCGAAGGGTACGTGGTGCGTAGACGGCGGTAGCTGCCGGTCTCCGCGAGCCGCGCGAGGTTAGGGAGCTTGCCCTCGGCGATAAAGCGCTCCGTCAACTTGGGATCCAGCCCGTCGAGCCCCAGGAAGATAGTCTTCTTGACCAGCGCTTTGCGATTGCCTTTGCGTCGTTTCACAAGCCGCCAGAGCAGACGTAAGGGCCACAACAGCAGCGAAAACAGCGTCAGAAAGAAGCCCGCTATCAGCGTTAGAAAGGAACCCAGAAAGGCGAACCCCGCGCCCGGCCCGATGTAGGCGAGGGTGACGGGATCGCGCTCTGGATTGGAGCCGGGGAGTCTATCGGAGCCGCGACCGTGAGGGAGCGGTAGTAGCGCGAACCAAATGGACGGGCGTTCCAAGGGGAGGCGGAAACAGGTGCGAACTATCACTCCCTTACGGTCGCGGCTCCGTTGGACGGGATTGCTCCGTTCCAGACCGGCTTGCGAAATACTCCCGATTGCGAGCAGCGCTAGGAACAGCCCGCGCCCTGACATGCGGCCGATGTGCGAATCCACACTCACCGCAGTTTGCCCTCGACGAACGGGACTTCCAAAACCTTCTCGTGGAGGATCGGTCCGTGACCGAAGTAGCCTTCTTCTCCGAACAATTCACCGTGATCGGCCGTGATCGTGATGTACGTATTCTCTGGCACCAAGTCGAACAATTCTTCGACAACCCGATCCAAATACTTAACCGCATGCACCTGGCGCGCGCGCAGTTCGTCGAGCTTCGGCTGGTTGAAAAACCGCTCCTTCCGGGCAGAGAGCTTGCCACCCACAACCTGGTCATCGAGGTGCTTGAACACGCCGTGCACGCCGTGCAATACCGGCCACTTGTCACGGGGTTCGTCTGGCAGCGCGTAGGGGTAATGTGTTTCTCCCACGTTCAGCATCCAGAAGGACGGGCGCTCCTCAGAGAAGTGCAGTTCCTGAACCATGGCGCGCATGTCGTTGTGGCTCGCCATCAGCCTAAAACTGTCGAAACCGACGTTGATCGGCGTCTTCGGATTCAACACCGGCAGAGAGACTCGCGCGTGCGTCTCGTAGCCTAGAGTGTCTTTGAGGAATGGTGGTAAATAGAGCCGGGGCACGAGCGACTTGAATTCGAAATCCGAGCACCCGAGGCGCTCGTTGAATTGCAGGAAGTCCTTCTTGTAATACTCCGACGCGAAGACGTGCTTCGGGCTCACGTGCGGCATCAAGCCCATCAGCAGGTTGAAATGTGACGGGGCGGTCCAGGAGGCGTAGGACCAGCGCTTCTCCACCTTGCCAAGCTTGCGCATACTCTTGGGCCGGGCACGGATGAACGAGTCGTATCGACAGCTGTCGAAGACGACCAGAATGTAGTTGTTGCGCCGCGGGAGCTTGCCTGTATGGACTGCCGTCACAGTTGCTCGATTATAACGGTTTGGCGAATCAGATACCCGTACAGGGTCGTACCCGTTGTTGGGAGTTCGAGCGATGCTCGGCAAAGAAAGAGCGAAGATGCCGGCAGGTCGCTCTAAAGTCCATGCCAAAACGGACCGGCTAGCGCACCTTCCATTTTGACGATAGCGACGCGATCTTGTCGTCGAGGTTCGGCGGCGCCTGCGGTTTCTGCGGAGGACGAGGAGTCCGTACGGGTGGCCCTTGCAAGGCTTTGATAGACAGCGCGATCCGCTTGATCTTCGGGTCCACGCTGAGCACTTTCACCTTAACGATCTGGCCCGCTTTGACCACTTCAGAAGCATCGCGGATGTAGCGGTTCGAGAGTTCGCTGATATGGACCAGCCCGTCCTGGTGGACACCGACATCAACGAACGCTCCGAACTTGGTAACGTTGGTCACCACGCCTTCCAACTCCATGCCAGGCTGGACGTCAGAGATCTCCTTGACGGCATCGTTGAAGCACGGTGCGACGAACTTGTCGCGCGGGTCGCGGCCTGGCTTACGCAGTTCTTCCAGGATGTCGTTGAGCGTGAACGAGCCGGCCACTAACTGCGCCCGGTCGATCTTCTCCACCAGTTTGGGATCCTTGATGATCTCTTTAACCATGACGCTCAAAGACCGGGCCATCTGCTCGACCACGCTGTAGGACTCGGGGTGAACGGCGGTCATGTCCAGCGGGTTCTCGCCGTCCCGGATGCGCAGGAATCCTGCCGCTTGCTCGAAGGTCTTCGGCCCGATTCCGGGCACCGCCTTCAGTTGGACGCGGGAACGGAACTTCCCGTTTTCGTTGCGGAAGGTAACGATGTTGAGTGCGGTACGTTCATTGATGCCGGCGACGTAGCGCATCAGCGTCCACGAGGCTGTGTTGAGGTCCACCCCCACGCGGTTCACGCAGCTTTCGATGACGGTTTCGAGGCCCTGCTGCAGGTTCTTCTGATCGACGTCGTGCTGGTACTGTCCTACGCCAATCGACTTCGGATCGACCTTCACAAGCTCGGAAAGCGGGTCCTGCAGTCGGCGGGCAATCGAAATGGCGCCGCGGACGGTCAAGTCCAGGTCCGGAAATTCCTGGCGCGCGACGTCGGACGCGGAGTAGACACTCGCGCCGGATTCGCTGACGGTGACCGCGAAGATCCCGCTTAGTCCTTCCGACCTCAGGAATTCGCGAACGAACGCATCGGTCTCGCGCGAGGCCGTACCGTTGCCGATGGCGATGGCACATACGTTGTGCTTCAGCAGCAAGGTCTTCAGTTTCGAAGTCGCTCCGGCGGTGTCCGTTTTCCCTTGCAGATAGACCACGTCGTGGGCGAGGAATTTGCCTGTTTCGTCCACCACGGCGATCTTGCAGCCCGTGCGGATACCAGGGTCGATGCCGAGTACGGAGATGGGACCGGCTGGCGGCGCGAGCAGCAAGTTTTGCAGATTCTCGCGGAAGACGTTGATCGCTTCGGTGTCGGAGCGCTTCTTCAATTCCAGCCGGATTTCGGTTTGAATGGACGAGTTGAGCAAGCGCTGCCATGAGTCTTCAATGGCTTGTTCCAGGTGCGGCGTCCAGTCGCCCATCTGTCGCAGGATTCGGTAGCGCAGGATGCCGACGGCCCGCAGCGGCTCGGTCTCGATCAGAAAGAAGAGGATGTTC
>Ga0118677_10000560_pt1 | contig 81499 bp, 88 predicted proteins | sample AliMusrvi5mmetaG_FD_86154 | JGI IMG/M metagenome (GOLD analysis project Ga0118677, IMG submission 86154)
TATATGGAGCAAATCACAGGTACAGAATGACCACGATAGCTTAATAAAACACTATGAGCTCTATTTCTACTTAAATGACTGGGATGATTTTTATGCATCTCTTCTAAGGTGAGAATTTCTTCCAAGGTGAGCTGTTTTATATAGAGCATTTATAATTTAAAAATGACTCTATCATACGCTAAACATGCCAGGCCTTAGTTAAATTAATTATTCATAAGTACTTATACCTATTTTGCTCATTGTGCATAAACTCTAATCTCCTGCCGAGTTTTCAACCACATTGAGCAATGCTTCCATGCGATCAAGTAATTTTGGATATTGCTTTAGGCGATTGATGAGCTGTTGTTCTTTATTTGAGTTCATTATTTATGTCAAGGCAAATAAGAGTATTTTACACAATCCCCGCACTTTTAATCACACCCGAAACGTTCGTACTTTGCGCCTCAATCGCATTAGGGTTGTTACAATTCATCTCGCTCAACTTTGATGATAAAGTTTGGCTAAATCATCAGCTTTACTTACGAACAAAATCACGCGATTTGCCCTCCGAGAAAACGACCAAACAAGTTTTGATGCCGATGTTCCTCAAGCAATTCTTTCAAGTAGGAAAAAACACCATCACTGAGCAAATCTGGGATTATTTACTGACTGTTTCTAACGAAATAGATAGCGATTAAACAAAATTGCCGCTCAATGCGGTATTTACGGGTTTAGTTTAGCCTTTTCTGCATCTATAAGCTAGGTGCGTAGAGATTGGTACGCCCTTCTCTTAGGGATTAACTTACGACTGACGAGTAAATAAAGTCTGTCTTCCAACTACCACCGAGCCTATCCAACAACCAGTTCAGATTGTGGCTCACTTATCGCTCGCACAATCTAACCTTATTCGTTAGGCACAAAAAAAAACCGGCATTTACCGGCTTTTTTTATATTCTGCTTACTCAGATCTATCAACTAATTCGATGTAAGCCATCGGAGCTTGATCGCCAGATCTAAACCCGCATTTCATAATACGCAAGTACCCACCTGCTCGATTTTTGTATCTAGGGCCTAACTCATTAAATAGTTTAGTCACAACTTCTCTATCACGTAATCTAGCAAAGGCAAGACGGCGTTTAGCAACACTGTCTTCCTTAGATAAGGTTATAAGAGGTTCAGCAAAACTTCTTAACTCTTTAGCTTTAGGTAAAGTAGTTCTTATCAATTCATGTTTAAATAATGAATTAGCCATATTACTAAAAAGAGCCTTACGATGACTGCTATTTATGTTAAATTTTCTTCCTGATTTACGATGTCTCATTATACGAAGACCTAAATATTAATGTGTTATTATTACATGAGTGTGGTCAGCAAGATTATCAGGAGGCCAGTTTTCTAGCCGCACACCTAAAGACAACCCTTTTAATGCAAGTATATCTTTAATTTCAGTTAATGATTTCTTACCAAGATTCGGTGTTTTGAGAAGCTCTACTTCTGTTCGCTGAATTAAATCACCTATATAAAAGATATTCTCCGCCTTTAAACAATTAGCAGAACGTACAGTCAACTCTAAATCATCTACTGGACGAAGCAAAACAGGATCAAATACCTCTTCTACCTCTACTTCATTCTCAGAGATTTGATCATTTACTTTCTCAAAATCAACGAAAACAGACAACTGATCATGAAGTATAGTTGCAGCCATCTTAATCGTAGATTCTGGGTTTACTGTTCCATTAGTCTCTAATTCTATTACTAATTTATCTAAATTAGTACGCTGTTCTACACGAGTACTCTCTACTTGATAGGCTACTTTTACAATAGGACTAAATGACGCATCTAATTGTAATGCCCCAACAACTGGGTTATGATCAGAATTTAATTTACGAACACTAACCGGCTCATAACCCCTTCCTCGACGAACTCTAATTTTCATTTTTAGAACGCCGATCTGTGTTAAATTAGCTATCACCAAATCTGGATTTACAATCTCAACGTCATGAGGAACAGAAATATCTGCAGCAGTCACACACCCAGCCCCGTTTTTTGACAATGTTAACTCTACCTCATCTTTAGCGTGAAGAACAACTGCAAGCTTCTTTAAATTTAATAAAATATCAATCACATCTTCTTGAACGCCTTCAATAGTAGTGTACTCATGAAGAACTCCATCTATCTCAACATCTGTAACTGCACAGCCTGGAATTGTAGATAAAAGCACACGTCTTAATGCATTACCAAGCGAGTGACCAAAACCACGCTCAAGCGGCTCAATAACAATCCTGGAATGATTAGGTGACTTACTTACTACCTCAACTAATCTTGGCTTTAATAAGCCATAAATAGGATTCTGCATTTGTATCCCTCAGAAGAGCAATTATTTAGAGTATAGTTCAACGACTAACTGCTCATTAATGTCACTACCAAGATCAACACGATCAGGTAAAGAACTAAAAGTACCAGTCATATTTTTTGAATTAACATCAACCCAAGATGGAAAGCCATACTGCTCGGTTACAGAAAGAGCATCAACAATTCGTTGTTGTTTTTTTGCTTTCTCTCTTACCGATAATACATCGCCTAGAGAAACTTGATAAGAAGGAACATTTATCAAAAAACCATTTATCAAAATTGATTTATGAGAAACCAGTTGACGTGCTTCAGCTCTTGTTGAGGCAAATCCCATACGATAAACAACATTATCCAAGCGTGACTCAAGCAGGTTCAACAGGTTTTCACCAGTTGCACCTTTTTTCATATCTGCTGATTTATAGTAATTTCTGAATTGCTTTTCAAGGATACCATAAATTCTACGTAGGCGTTGCTTTGCCCTTAACTGCAATGCATAATCTGAACTACGAGTCCTTTTAGTTCCATGCTGCCCAGGTCTTTGTTCTAACTTACACTTATTTTCTAACGACTTACCTCTGCTTTTTAAAAACAGGTCAGTCCCTTCTCTTCGACTTAATTTACAAGTAGGTCCAAGATATCTTGCCATAATACTACTCCAGATTCTTTAAACTCGGCGTTTCTTTGGTGGACGGCAACCATTATGAGGAATGGGCGTCACATCAACAATATTATTAATTTTAAACCCAAGGTTATTCAATGAACGAACTGCAGATTCACGACCAGGACCTGGGCCTTTAATCATAACATCAAGGTTTTTCATACCAAATTCTTGAGCAACAACTCCAGCTTTTTCTGCAGCAACCTGGGCTGCAAAAGGAGTGCTTTTTCTAGAGCCACGGAAGCCCGAGCCACCAGATGTCGCCCAAGATAAGGCATTACCCTTTCTGTCGGTTATTGTTATGATTGTGTTATTAAAAGATGCATGTACATGCACAATTCCATCTGCAACTTCTTTTTTTATACGTTTTCTAGAACGATTTGGACTAGCCATTACTTTAGAGCCTCTTAAGAAATATCTTATTTTCGAATGGGTTTACGCGGACCTTTCCGAGTACGAGCGTTAGTTCTAGTTCTCTGACCTCTTAATGGCAAACCACGGCGATGTCTTATTCCGCGATAGCAACCAAGATCCATCAACCGCTTGATATTCATAGAAACTTCACGACGTAGATCACCTTCTACTGTCATTTTCGAAACTACGGTACGAATAGCCTCTAATTGCTCTTCAGTTAGTTCTTTAATTTTAACGGAAGGCACAATACCAACCTTTTCGCAAATTTCACTTGCTGTTTGACGACCTATTCCATAAATTGCAGTTAATGCTATTACTGCGTGCTTATGATCTGGTATATTTATCCCGGCAATACGTGCCATCTAGATACTCCCCTGAGTAGTACTCTAAAGTTAAGCGCCAAATTATAGCATCGCAGTAATTTTGGCGCAACAAATTTTAGCCTTGTCTTTGTTTGTGCCTTCCATCGACACAAATAACTCTAACAACACCGTTTCTTTTTACAATTTTACAATTTCTACAAATTGTTTTTACTGAAGCACGAACTTTCACAGTTAAACTCCTAAGTGTTATTGTGCATTAATTATTTCTTTAGATTAGCTTTCTTCATCAACCCCTCATACTGTTGTGACATAACATGGGTTTGCATCTGAGACATAAAATCCATAACAACGACAACAATAATGAGTAATGATGTGCCACCAAAATAGAATGGAACATTCCAATATACGATTAAAAACTCTGGCAATAAACAAACTAAAGTAATATAGAAAGCACCAATCAACGTTAAACGCGTCATTACCTTGTCAATGTAGTTGGCCGTTTGAATACCAGGTCTTATACCAGGCAAAAAAGCACCTGACTTTTTTAAGTTTTCCGCAGTCTCTTTTGAATTAAAAACTAAAGCTGTATAAAAGAAACAAAAGAATACTATTGCTGTTGCATAAAACATAACATATACAGGCTGCCCTGGAGACAACATGGTAGCAACATCCTGTAACCACGTAAATCCATCGGCATTACCGAACCAACCAGCAATAGTCGCAGGAAACAATATTATACTTGAAGCAAAAATAGGTGGAATAACACCTGCCATATTTAGCTTTAGGGGTAAAAAACTGCTTTGACCACCATACAACTTTCTTCCTTGCTGTCTTTTAGGATAGTTAATTAATATTCTTCTTTGACCCTTTTCTACAAATACAACAAGCGATGTTACAGAAAGCGAAATCAAAAACAACAAAATTATGAATGCACCATTCATTTCACCTGTTCTTGCTAACTCTAGGGTACCGCCCACTGCCTTTGGTAAACCAGAAACAATACCAGCAAAAATTATCATGGAAATACCATTTCCAATTCCTCTTTCGGTAACTTGCTCCCCCAACCACATCAAAAAAACCGTTCCAGTAACTAATGTAATAGCTGTAATTGCGATAAACCCAGCACCTGGATTAAGCACAACAGAGAGCCCCCCCGCAGTTTGATTCTGCAAAGCAAGTGATATACCAATTGCCTGGAATGTGGCCAAAACAACAGTTCCATATCTTGTAAACTGAGAAATTTTTCGACGCCCTGACTCGCCTTCCTTTTTCAATTGTTCCATTGCAGGTATAACAACTGTCATCAACTGCATAATGATAGATGCAGATATATATGGCATTATTCCAAGCGCGAATAAACTTAAACGCATTAATGCGCCACCAGAAAACATGTTAAACATATCAAGTATTGAACCACTTTGCTGTTCAAACATAACAGCTAAAGCTTTCGGATCAATTCCAGGAACAGGTATATGCGAACCAATTCTATATACAAATAGCGCACCAAGAACGAAAAACAACCTAGCTTTCAATTCCGATAATCCACTACCTTTATTTGCCATTTGAGCAGTTGAAGTAGCCACTTAAACCTCTACTTTGCCGCCAGCCGCTTCAATTGAAACCTTAGCACCTGAGGTTACTTTTATACCTTTAATAGTTACAGCCTTAGTCAACAAACCAGATTGAATAATTTTAGCCGTCTTAGTAAAGATTGGAACAATATTAGCGCTAATTAATGATTTAAGATCGATTACTGAATCAGATATTAAATTCAACTCACTAAGCCGGACTTCAGCAGTATATTTACCATTTACAGATGTGAAACCTATTTTTGGTAAACGTCTTTGTAGTGGCATCTGACCACCCTCAAATCCTACCTTGTGAAATCCCCCGCTACGAGACTTTTGGCCTTTATGACCTCTTCCACAAGTTTTACCTAAAGTACATCCTATACCTCTTCCAACTCTTTTAGACTTTTTACGAGCCCCTTCACTTGATTGGATAGTATTTAAATACATTAAATTTCCTCCACTTTTAGCATGTATGATATCTTATTTATCATACCTCTATTTTCAGGTGTATTCAGGATCTCAACTGTTTGGTTGATTTTACGCAATCCCAAACCTTTTAAGCAAGCTTGATGACGCGGTAAGCGACCAAATTTGCTTTTTGTCATTGTTACACTTAATTTAGTACCAGCCATATCGCTACTATCCAATAATCTGTTCTACAGATAGACCGCGCTTTGCAGCTATCTGGTTAGCATTATGCATTCCAGTTAACCCATTTATAGTTGCTCTCACAACGTTTATTGGGTTACTGGTGCCTATGCATTTCGCCAATACATTATGAACACCTACAACTTCGAATACAGCTCTCATAGCACCCCCAGCAATTATTCCGGTTCCTTCTGAAGCTGGCTGCATATAAACTTTTGCAGCACCTGTAGTATTCATAATTGGGTATTGCAAAGTATCTCCTTTAAGTGACACTTTACGCATGTTTTTGCGAGCTTGCTCTAAAGATTTTTGAATTGCAATTGGCACTTCACGAGCTTTACTCACTCCATAGCCAACACGCCCTTCACCATCTCCAACTACTGTTAATGCAGTAAAACCGAAAACTCTACCGCCTTTAACGACTTTTGCAACTCGCCTTACGTTAACTAATTTTTCTTGTAAACCATCAGTACTAACCTGTGCTGGTGCTGTAGCCATTTTACTCTCCTAAAATTTTAAACCGGCTTCACGCGCAGCATCAGCCAATGCTTTAACGCGACCATGATATTTAAATCCTGAACGATCAAAGGCAACTTCTGTTACACCAGCCGCTATTGCCTTTTCAGCAATAAACTTACCTACTAACGCAGCTGCTTCAATATTACCCGTATACTTTAACGATTCTTTTATTTCTGCTTGGTTGGTAGATGCGCTAACTAGAGTTGTCTTACCATCACCACTTATTACCTGAGCATAAATATGCAAAGAGGTTCTATGGATTGATAGCCTAGTCGCATTTAAACTTCTAATTTTTGAACGCAACTTTAATGCGCGCTTCATTCGAGATTGTTTCTTTTCCATCATGCTACCTTACTTCTTCTTAGCTTCTTTTCTTATAACATTCTCGTCAGAATATCTGACACCCTTTCCTTTGTAAGGTTCTGGCGGACGGTAAGCTCTAATTTTTGCTGACACTTCACCTACCAATTGCTTATCATTACCCCTAACAATTATTTCAGTTTGAGTTGGTGTTTCGATTGTTATCCCAACAGGAACCAAATAATCTACAGGATGTGAAAAGCCTAATGAAAGACTCAAGACGTTATCTTTTGCTTGTGCTCTGTAACCAACACCAATTAATATCAGCTTTTTTTCAAAACCAGCAGAAACACCAGCAACCATATTACTTAAAACAGCTCTTGCCGTCCCAGCTTGAGCAGTTGCCTTTTTATCTTCTTTATCCCATTGAACACTTGCAATGTTGTCGATAATGTCGACTGTTACAGATGAATTAAGTAAATGTGATAACTGTCCTTTGCCTCCTTTAACAATCAAGTTATTTCCATCTAATTTTATTTCTACTCCACTTGGAATAGTAACCGGAGCCTTAGCAATTCTTGACATGACGCACCTAGATTAGCAAACAGTGCAAATAACTTCACCGCCGTGACCTATCGCACGAGCAGCTCTATCAGTCATTACACCATTAGATGTTGATACAATAGCAATCCCCAAGCCGCCAAGTACTTTTGGCAATTCGTCTTTAGATTTATAAATACGTAAACCAGGCCTACTAATTCTTTTTATTGCTTCAATTACAGGAACGCCCTTATAGTACTTTAATTCAATAGTCATCTCTGTATGACTACCTATTGTCTCAATACTAAAGTCTGTAATGTAGCCTTCTTCTTTAAGTACTTTTGCAATCGATACTTTCAGTTTTGACGAAGGTTGTTTAATACTTTTTTTACCAGCAGATTGACCGTTTCTTATACGAGTCAGCATATCTGCAACTGGGTCTGTCATACTCATTTCATTTTCTCCAAACTTGATCTAACAGATCTTACCAACTTGCTTTGACAACACCAGGAACATCACCACGCATTGTAGCTTCTCTTAATTTGTTTCTACTAAGACCAAACTTGCGATAATATCCATGTGGACGTCCAGTTAAATTACAACGGTTTCTAACCCTTGTCACACTTGAGTCTCTTGGTAATTTTTGGAGCTGTAAATGAGCTGCTTCTTTGTCTTCATAAGAAGCACCAGGATCTCTGATGATTTCTTTTAAACTTTTACGCTTAACGTCAAATTTCTTAACTAGTTTCTTACGTTTATCTTCGCGTGCAATCATTGATTTTTTTGCCATAATAAAACTACCTCTTAGCTCTTAAATGGAAAATTAAACAACTTTAACAGTGCCAAACCTTCTTCATTGGTTCGCGCCGTAGTTGTGATAGTAATATCCATTCCTCGCAAAGCATCAATTTTATCATAATCAATTTCAGGGAATATTATTTGCTCTTTCACGCCCATAGAATAATTTCCACGACCATCAAAACTCTTAGAGTTAAGTCCTCTAAAGTCGCGTATTCGTGGAATTGAAATACTTATCAAACGATCTAAAAACTCAAACATGCGATCACTTCGCAGAGTTACTTTACATCCAATCGGCATATCGTCACGAATTTTGAATCCAGCAATTGATTTTCTGGCAAGAGTGATAACTGGTTTTTGACCTGATATTTTCTCAAGATCATATAAAGCAGATTGCAGAACCTTTTTATCGGTTACAGCGCCACCAACACCCATGTTTAGTGTAATTTTGGTAATTCGAGGAGCCTGCATAATAGATTTATAAGCAAATTGCTCAACTAACGCCGGAAGGATTTTTTCTTTATATACGGTTTCTAATCTAGCCATGATTCATCTGCACCTTACACATCAACAATTTCATTTGTTGATTTAAAATATCTGACTTTCTTTCCATCTTCTAGAAACTTAAAGCCAACTCTATCGGCTTTCTTAGTTTCTGGATTATATAATCCAATATTGGAAATATTAATTGGCATATCCTTGACAATTATTCCGCCAGAAACACCAGCATTAGGATTTGGTTTTTGGTTTTTTTTAACCTGATTAATTCCCTCAATCAGTACCTTGTCATCTTTTAGAATCTTGGTAACCCTACCGCTCTTACCTTTATCTTTACCGGTTCGAACAATAACATCATCACCTTTTTTAATTTTAGCCATTTTTTAACCCTACCTTAAAGTACTTCTGGAGCAAGAGAGATAATTTTCATGAATTTTTCTCCTCTCAACTCACGAGTTACTGGGCCAAAAATACGTGTACCAAGCGGTTGCAAGTTATTATTAAGAATCACAGCAGCGTTACCGTCAAAACGTATAACAGATCCATCAGATCTACGCACACCTTTTCGCGTTCTTACAACTAAGGCATTATATACTTCACCTTTTTTTACTCTTCCACGTGGTATCGCATCTTTTATGCTTACTTTAATGATGTCACCAATACCAGCATAACGTCGATGAGAACCTCCTAATACTTTGATACACATGACCCTTTTTGCACCGCTATTATCGGCGACGTCAAGGTTAGTTTGCATCTGAATCATGATTTATTCCTACAATTTGTATATAAATAGATGAATACTATTTGTTGGCATTTTCTAAGACTTGAACTAATTTAAAAGTTTTATTCTTAGACAATGGACGACATGATGTAATAGCTACTACATCACCTTCGCTGCAAACATTTTCTTCATCGTGAGCCATCATTTTAGATGAACGCTTAATGTATTTACCATACACAGGGTGTTTTACAACACGTTCAACCAAAACAGTAATGGTTTTATCCATTTTATTACTAACAACTTTGCCAGTGATAGTACGCAACCTTGTTACATTTTCACTCATAATTATGCGCTCGCCATTTCATTCAATATGGTCTGGATACGGGCTACTTCTCGCCTAACTTTTTTTACTTGATCAGGCTTTGACAGTTGACCTGTTCCTTTTTGCATTTTTAGATTAAACCGTTCGCGTGATAAATCGACCAGTAAATCTCCTAACTCTTCTTTATTTTTTTTTCGTAATTCACTTGCTTTCATTACATTATAGTCCGGGCTGTAAACAGTGTTTTCAAGGGTAGCTTAGCTGCTGCTAAGGCAAACGCTTCACGAGCTAGCTCTTCAGAAACCCCTTGTATTTCATACAACATCGTTCCTGGTCTAACTTGAGCAACCCAGTATTCTACACTACCTTTTCCTTTTCCCATACGAACTTCTAATGGTTTTTTTGTAATTGGCTTATCAGGGAAAACTCTTATCCATAATTTACCTCCCCGCTTAACGTGACGAGTAATCGTTCTACGAGCCGCCTCAATTTGTCTTGCTGTTAATCTTCCACGACCAATTGATTTTAAGCCATACTCACCAAAACTAACTGATGAACCACGCACAGCAGTACCGTTATTTCTGCCTTTATGTTGCTTACGGAATTTTGTTCTTTTAGGTTGAAGCATGACTGAGTTCCTTCAACTATTTCTTAGATTCAGAGTTAATAGATGCAAGATGAGCATCCATATCGAAAACTTCGCCTTTAAATATCCATACCTTTATACCAATAATTCCATATGTAGTATGAGCTTCTGCAGTTGCATAGTCTATATCAGCTCTCAGCGTATGTAGAGGCACCCGACCTTCTCTATACCATTCGCTTCTTGCAATTTCAGCTCCATTCAAACGCCCACCAACATTAATTTTTATACCTTCAGCACCTAGTCGCATGGTATTTGTAACTGCACGCTTCATTGCTCGGCGATACATAATTCTTTTTTCTAACTGCTGAGCAACGCCTTCAGCGACTAACTGAGCATCTAATTCTGGCTTTCTTATTTCTTCAACATTTAGCTGAACTGGAATACCTATCATTTTTGATATTTCTTGGCGTAAAGAATCAATATCCTCCCCTTTTCTGCCAATTACTATACCAGGTCGTGCAGTGTGAACAGTTATGTGCGCGTTGTTTGCTGGTCGATTAATTTGAATACGACTTACAGAAGCATGCGCTAGCTTCTTCTTTATAAATTCTCTAACTGTTATATCTTGATGTAGGAAAATCGAATAATCATGGCTATTTGCGTACCATCTAGAATTCCAATCTTTAACAATACCAAGGCGTATACCCGTTGGATGTACCTTTTGACCCATTTTCTTCCCCTACTCGAATTCTGCAACTTTGACTGTAATATGGCAGGTTCTTTTAAGGATATGATTTGCATTCCCTTTAGCTCTTGCCCTAAATCTTTTCATAGTGACTCCTTCATTTACATAAACGGTAGACACTCTTAATTCATCAATATCAGCACTTTCATTATGCTCTGCATTGGCGATTGCTGATTCAAGAATTTTTGTGAATATTGCAGCTGCATTTTTTGAACTGAATCTCAACGTGTTCAATGCTTTTTCAACTGTCAATCCACGAATTTGATCACCGACTAATCTAGCTTTTTGGGCTGATAACGGAGCGTTATTCAATTTAGCTGTTGTTTCCATTACTACCTACCTAGACTTTTTGTCAGCCACGTGGCCTTTATATGTTCGAGTGGGTGCAAACTCCCCTAATTTGTGCCCGACCATATTCTCAGAAATGAGAACTGGAATGTGCAGTCGCCCATTATGGATTGCAATAGTTAAGCCCAGCATGTCTGGAATAATCATTGATCTTCTTGACCATGTTTTAATCGGTTTCCGATTATTGCTACTTACAGCATCTTCAACTTTTTTTAGAAGATGATGATCAATAAAAGGACCTTTTTTAATTGAACGCGGCACTTTACTTCCTCTCTATTTCTGCTTACGACGTCTGATAATCATATTATCAGTACGTTTATTTTTTCTAGTTTTGTATCCCTTAGTTGGCATACCCCATGGCGAAACAGGATGTCGACCACCTGATGTACGCCCTTCGCCACCACCATGCGGATGATCAACTGGATTCATAACTACACCACGCACGGTTGGCCTAACTCCACGCCATCTTGATGCACCCGCCTTCCCTAGAGAAGCAAGATTATGCTCTGAATTAGACACTTCACCAATTACAGCCTTACAATCAGCCATAACTTTACGCATCTCACCAGAACGCAACCTTATTGTTGCATGCGCACCATCTCTTGCCACTAGCTGAACAGATGTACCGGCACTACGTGCAATTTGTGCCCCTTTACCAGGCTTCAATTCGACACAGTGAACCGTTGTACCCATTGGTATATTCCTCAATGGCATACAATTTCCTGCTTTTACAGGTACTGTATCAGAAGATATAATCTCCTGCCCAACAACAACACCTTTTGGAGCAATAATATACCTACGCTCACCGTCTTTAAACAGGATCAGAGCGATATTTGCGGTTCTATTTGGATCATATTCCAAACGCTCAACAACACCAGGAATATCTAGTTTATTTCTTTTAAAATCAACAATACGGTAGTGCTGCTTGTGGCCACCACCGATATGACGTGTTGTTATACGCCCCTGATTATTACGACCGCCACTTTTACTTTTCTTAGTTAGTAAAGGTGCAAATGGTTTGCCTCTGTATAACTCATCATTTTTGATACGTACAACAAACCGTGATCCCGGTGACGTCGGTTTTGATTTTACAATCGCCATGCTTTCTACCGTTTCCTATTGATCTTACTTTAATAAATTAAGCAGCAGAGAATTCAATATCGTGACCGGGCTTAAGCTTTACATAAGCTTTCTTCCAATCAGATCTTTTTCCCAATGTTTTTCCAGCTCTCTTGATTTTTCCTTTCACATTCAAAACATGAACTGAATCTACTTCAACACTGAACATTAATTCAACTGCATTTTTTACTTGTTTTTTTGAGGCTGATTTCTTAACCTTAAAAACAAATTGATTATTTTCTTCAGCAGCATTAGTACTCTTTTCAGAAATAATTGGAGCTTCTATAACTCCTGCTAACTGATATTTATTAATACTCATGCTAAGCGCTCCTCTAATTGTTTCAGCGCACCTGGCGTAGCTATTACTTTATCAGCTGAAACCAAAAGAACTGGATTCAAATTAATCGCCTCAATAACATCAACGTAAGGTATATTTCTAGATGCCAACACTAAATTCACGTTCACAGCATCAACAACTATTAATATTCTTTTAGCATCAATATCTTTTAACTTTTCGCTCAACTCTTTAGTCTTACCAGAGGCAAGTAGAATATCACTACTGACAAGCAATCTATCTTGCCTTAATAATTCTGACAAAATTGACTTTATACCAACACGAAACATTTTTTTATTCAGCTTTTGATCATAGGATCTTGGGCGTGCAGCAAAAGCCACACCACCAGTACGCCAAATCGGACTCCGTATTGTACCAGATCTTGCTCTGCCTGTCCCTTTTTGTCTCCATGGCTTAGAACCACCACCACTTACATCAGATCTTGTTTTCTGACTTTTTGTACCGGCACGAGACCCAGCCATGTAGCGAACTACAAGCTGGTGAATCAGTGTTTCATTAAAAGACTGCCCAAATACGGATTCGTTTACTTCTATTTGACCAGAAGAGTCTTGTTCATTTAAAGCAGGTATTTGCAAACCCATGGCTTAACCTTTATTTCGCAATTTTATAGCGGGTGTAATAACAACATCACCGCCTTTAGCACCAGGCACAGCACCTTTTACTAAAATTAAGTTTCTTTCTGTATCCACTGAATGAATAGTAAGATTTTGTATGGTAGTTTTTACATTACCAAGATGACCTTCCATTTTTTTACCTTTGAATACACGCCCAGGAGTTTGACACATACCAATAGAACCCAAAACCCTGTGTGAACGAGAGTTTCCGTGAGTTGCATCCTGCATGCTGAAGTGATGTCTTTTAATACCACCAGCAAAACCTTTACCAATACTATGCCCCTGCACATCAACTACCTGACCTGCTGAGAATATATCCACTGACAACTGAGATCCGGTAGAAAAATCTAACCCCTCCCCGTCCTCTAATCTAAACTCCCAAAGACCACGCCCTGCAGTCGTATTGGCGGATGCATAATGACCAGCTAACGCTTTATTTACTCTTGAAGATTTTTTATCTCCTGCAGCTACTTGAATGGAGCGATACCCGTCTACTTCAAGACTCTTCACCTGAGTAACTCTATTTGAGTCAACTTGGAGAACAGTAACAGGTACTGACGAGCCATCTTCACAAAAAACTCTGGTCATACCACATTTACGACCTATAAGACCTATTGACATCTGCCAATTCCTCTATTTTTAATTCAATTTTATTTGGACATCAACACCAGCTGCAAGATCCAACTTCATTAATGCATCTACTGTTTTCTCTGTTGGCTCAACGATATCCAGCAATCTTTTATATGTTCTTAGTTCATATTGATCTCTAGCATCTTTATCAACATGAGGAGAAATCAAAATGGTAAAGCGTTCTTTTTTAGTAGGCAAGGGAATGGGACCTTTAACTTGAGCCCCAGTTCTTCTTGCAGTTTCTACTATCTCACCAGCCGATTGATCGATCAACTTATGGTCGAATGACTTTAATCGGATTCTGATAGTTTGATTAGACATATTAATTACTCTATTATTGATGCAACAACACCCGCACCGACTGTACGACCGCCTTCACGAATCGCAAAGCGCAATCCATCTTCCATAGCAATCGGTGAAATTAACTTTACTTTTACAGAAATATTATCGCCAGGCATCACCATTTCTACGCCTTCTGGCAAATCAACTGCACCCGTTACGTCAGTCGTTCTAAAATAGAACTGTGGACGATATCCATTAAAGAATGGCGTATGACGACCACCTTCTTCTTTTGATAGAATGTATATTTCTGCATTGAAATGAGCATGTGGCTTAATGGTGTTTTTATGGGCTAACACCTGTCCACGCTCTACATCATCTCTTTTGGTTCCTCTTAACAACAACCCTACGTTGTCTCCCGCTTCACCCTGATCAAGCAATTTACGGAACATTTCAACACCGGTTACTGTTGTCGATACAGTAGGTCGGATACCGACTATCTCAACTTCCTGTCCAACTTTGATAATACCGCGCTCGATACGACCCGTTACTACTGTACCTCGACCTGAGATTGAAAACACATCTTCGATAGGCATCAGGAAAGCGCCATCAACCGCTCGCTCTGGTAATGGGATAAAGCTATCCAGCGCTTCTACCAATTTAACAACTGACGGCATTCCAATTTCGCTTTCATCGCCTTGCAGTGCCAGTAAGGCAGAACCCCTAATAATGGGGGTATCATCACCAGGAAACTCATACGTATCCAGTAATTCTCTAAGCTCCATCTCTACCAATTCGAGCAACTCTTCATCGTCAACCATATCCGCTTTATTCAGGAACACGACCACGTAAGGAACACCAACCTGTCTTGCTAACAGAATGTGCTCTCTGGTTTGCGGCATTGGACCGTCCGTAGCGGCGCAGACAAGTATAGCACCATCCATTTGCGCAGCACCTGTTATCATGTTTTTTACATAATCAGCGTGACCCGGACAATCTACGTGCGCATAATGACGATTTTCTGATTCATATTCAACATGTGATGTTGCAATGGTAATACCACGCGCTCTTTCTTCTGGCGCATTATCAATTTGATCAAATGCCTTAACTGCACCACCGTGCAATTTAGCCATTACTGTTGTCAACGCCGCAGTTAACGTGGTTTTACCGTGGTCAACGTGACCAATTGTACCTACGTTTACGTGGGGCTTACTACGTGAGAATTTTTCTTTAGCCATGAGTTAATACCTTTATATTTTTCAATTTTATGAAGATTTTTTAATGATAGCCTGGGCAATATGCGAAGGCGTTTCATTGTATTTTTCAAACTGCATACTGTACGTAGCTCGCCCCTGTGTTGCCGAACGCAAATCAGTCGAATATCCGAACATTTCCGATAACGGCACTTCGCAGCTAAGTGTTTTACCAGAAGGCGTATCATGCATACCTAAAATTATGCCACGCCGTCTATTTATATCGCCAACAACATCACCCATATAATCTTCAGGTGTAGCAATTTCTACTTTCATTATTGGCTCCAATAAAACTGGATCAGCATTTCTTGCAGCTTCTCTGAAGCACATAGATCCAGCAATCTTGAAAGCCATTTCATTTGAATCTACATCATGATATGAACCATCAAATATAGATACTTTAACATCCAACATAGGATATCCAGCAAGCACTCCACACTTAAGCTGTTCTTGAACACCCTTATCTACAGCTGGAATAAATTCTTTTGGAACAACTCCACCAATTATTTCATTTACAAATTCATAGCCTGCGCCAACTTCTTGTGGCTCAACTCGCAACCAAACATGACCATATTGACCGCGCCCACCGGATTGCCTTATAAACTTACCTTCTTGTTCAACAGACTTACGAATGGTCTCCCTATAGGCCACCTGCGGTGCACCGACATTTGCCTCAACATTGAATTCCCTTTTCATTCTATCGACTATAATTTCCAAATGAAGCTCACCCATTCCAGAAATAATAACCTGACCACTTTCTTCATCCGTATGCACCCTAAATGAAGGATCTTCTTGAGCCAACTTTCCTAGAGCGACCCCCATCTTTTCTTGATCGGCTTTTGTTCTTGGCTCTACCGCTACAGAAATTACTGGCTCGGGAAACTGCATACGCTCCAGAATTATTACCTGCCCCTGGTCACACAAAGTATCCCCAGTAGTTACATCTTTTAACCCTATTACAGCAGCAATATCGCCTGCACACACTTCCTTAACTTCTTCACGACTATTCGCATGCATTTGAACAATACGTCCAATCCGCTCTCTTTTCTTTTTTACCGAGTTAAACACAACCTCTCCAGAATTCAAAACTCCTGAGTAAACTCTAAAAAATGACAACGTTCCAACAAACGGATCCGTTGCAATCTTAAAAACAAGCGCAGAAAATGGCTCACTGTCCGAAGAATGTCGCTCTACTTCGGTTTCTTCATCCTCAAGCAACCCTCTTATGGACAAAACATCCGTTGGAGCAGGCATATATTCAATAATTCCGTCAAGTACAGCCTGAACACCTTTATTCTTAAAAGCCGATCCACAAAAAGCAGGTACAATTTTATTTTCTATGCACTGCAAACGTATTCCATATTTTATTTCTTCGCTTTCCAACACTCCATCCATGAGGTATTTTTCTGTCAATTCTTCATTGGCCTCTGCGGCAGCCTCGATCATTGACTCTCTCCACTTCTCAGCAGAGTCAAGCATATCTACTGGTATCTCTTCTTCAACAAAGGTTGTCCCTAACGCTTCCTCACACCAGTAGATCGCCTTCATTTTAACAAGATCAACAACCCCAGAAAAACTTTCCTCAGAACCAATTGGCAATTGCATAGGAATAGCTTTAGCCCCAAGACGATCATCTATTTGCTGAATAACTCTCAGAAAATCAGCTCCTGTTCGATCCATCTTATTTACAAACACCAAGCGAGGAACTTTATATTTATCCGCTTGACGCCACACGGTTTCTGACTGAGGCTCTACACCACCCACAGCACAAAAGACAGCACAAGCCCCATCCAAAACACGCAAAGATCGCTCTACTTCAATAGTAAAATCAACGTGCCCAGGCGTATCAATTATATTTATTCTATGGACGGGATATTGCTTCTCCATGCCGCTCCAGAAGCAAGTTGTCGCTGCGGAGGTTATTGTAATACCTCTTTCCTGCTCCTGAACCATCCAATCCATGGTTGCCGCGCCATCATGCACCTCACCTAATTTATGAGACACACCTGTGTAATACAAAATTCTTTCAGTAGTTGTTGTTTTACCCGCATCAATATGCGCCATGATGCCAATATTACGATACCGCTCAATTGGAGTTTTACGCACGATAGTTCAACAAGTTAAAGCTAAAAACAAAAACTACCAGCGATAATGAGAGAATGCTTTATTTGCTTCAGCCATTCTATGGGTATCTTCACGTTTTTTAGCAGCAGAACCTCTACTTTCAAACGCATCCAACAACTCACCCGCCAACTTAGACGACATATTTCTTTCATTTCTTTTTCTTGAAGCATCAATCAACCAACGCATAGCCAATGCCATTCGACGAGATGGACGAACCTCAACTGGAACTTGATAAGTTGCACCACCGACCCGACGAGACTTAACCTCAACTCTTGGCTGAACATTATCCAATGCTTTAGACAAAACATCTAGCGGCTCTCCATGACCTTTACTTTCAATCACATCCAAGGCACCGTAAACAATTCCTTCCGCGATCGATTTTTTACCGCTTTCCATTATCATGTTCATAAACTTGGTCAACATCAAACTACCAAATCTTGGATCTGGAATTATTTCTCTTTTTGTAGCAACTCTTCTTCTAGACATTTATCACCAACTCAAGTATTAGCTTTTAGGTCGTTTCGTTCCATATTTGGATCGACCACACTTTCTGTTGTTTACACCAGAAGCATCCAAACTTCCACGAACAACGTGATACCTTACACCAGGCAAATCCTTAACCCTACCACCCCTAATTAAAACTACGGAATGCTCTTGAAGATTATGTCCTTCACCACCAATGTAGCTACTTACCTCAGATCCATTTGTTAACCTAACCCTTGCTACTTTACGTAATGCTGAGTTTGGTTTTTTAGGTGTAGTAGTGTACACGCGCGTACAAACTCCCCTCCGCTGAGGACACGCCTCTAACGCTGGTACATTACTTTTTTCTACTTTTTTAGCACGTGGTTTTCGAACTAATTGATTGATTGTGGTCATATCTTTGTTTACTCCGATATACAATTTAACTGTCAGGTAATCAATCTAGCATCATCAGATATAGATTAATCTTTTTAAACTGACCTAAACTCGTTAGCTTATGTGAGCAGAGCATAATACTTGTTAATACGTCATAGGTCAAGTCCATTTTCTTTATTTACTCACTACTTATAAATTCAATGCTTGCTTAAGAGCCTCTTCAACATCACCTGCGTCAACTGTAGTAATCACATCATTTTCATTTGACTGTTGATGAACAAAACGGTTTTTTCTGTTTTCATGATAAGCTAAACCCGTTCCAGCTGGAATCAACCTTCCCACGATTACATTTTCTTTCAAGCCTTGAAGACCATCACTCAAACCACGAACAGCAGCATCAGTTAATACTCGTGTTGTTTCTTGAAACGAAGCAGCGGATATGAATGATTCTGTAGCCAATGAAGCTTTAGTAATACCCAACAAAATTGACTCGTAACTTGCTGGAATTTTTCCTTCCACCTCTACTTTATCATTCTCTACTCTCATAAGGGCTCTTTCAACTTGCTCACCTTTCAAGAAGCATGTATCACCCGACGCGGTAATTTCAACTTTTCTTAGCATTTGGCGAATGATTGCCTCAATATGCTTATCATTGATTTTCACACCTTGCAATCTATATACATCCTGTATTTCTTTAACCAAGTAATTTGCCAACTCCTCAATACCTCTCAAACGAAGAATATCATGTGGAGTTAATTCACCCTCAGCAATAGTTTCGCCTTTTTCTACATACTCACCTTCAAAGACGGTGATATGACGCCATTTTGGAATCAATGTTTCCACTTGCTCGCCAGCCGCATCTGTAATGATAACTCGTTGTTTTCCTTTAGTTTCTTTACCAAAAGAAATAGTACCACTTGTTTCAGCAAGAATTGCCGGATCTTTTGTTTTTCTAGCTTCAAACAAATCTGCAACACGAGGTAAACCACCCGTGATGTCACGAGTCTTACTTGACTCTTGTGGTATTCTAGCTAGAACGTCACCTACCCTTACTTCCCCCCCATCTTTTATACCGGCAATCGCTCCAGCAGGTAAAAAATACTGCGCAGGAATTTCAGTACCCGGCAAATGAATAGTATTCCCATCAGCATCCAGAAGCTTAACCATAGGTCGCAGCTCTTTACCCGCTGAACCACGTTGCTTTGGATCAGTTACAACGAGCGAGCTTAAACCCGTAACCTCATCCGATTGCTTCTGAACAGTGATACCATCAAGAAAATCTTTTAATTCTACAATACCATCTACTTCAGTAATTACAGGATGTGTATGTGGATCCCAGGTTACAATTATGTCGCCAGCAAGAATTTTAGATCCTTCCTGGACAGATAAAACTGCACCATAAGGTATCTTATAACGCTCTCTCTCACGCCCATAATCATCCACCACACCCACTTCGCCGGATCTTGAGACAGCAACCAACTTCCCTTCACGGTTTAGCACCGACTTAAGATTATTCAATCTTACAGTTCCAGCCGATTTAACTTGTACATTACTAATTGCAGCTGATCTTGACGCAGCCCCACCGATATGGAATGTACGCATTGTTAATTGCGTTCCTGGCTCACCAATTGATTGGGCAGCTATTACGCCAACAGCCTCACCTATATTTACCAAATGCCCGCGTCCCAAATCACGTCCGTAGCAAGCAGCACAAACACCATGCCTGTTCTCACAAGTAATAATGGATCTAACCATTACTTGATCGACACTTTGCTCATCTAGAATAGAAACCCAATGCTCATCCAGCAACGTTTTAGCAGGAACAATAATATTTTCACCCGACGCATCTAATATATCATTAACTGCAACGCGCCCTAATACGCGCTCAGATAATGGCTCAACAACATCCCCACCTTCAATAATGGGAGTCATAATAAGACCATTTGACGTTCCGCAATCATTACCTGTAATAACCAAGTCTTGCGCAACATCAACCAATCTACGCGTCAGATAACCAGAGTTAGCTGTTTTAAGAGCCGTATCAGCAAGTCCTTTTCTCGCCCCATGCGTTGAAATAAAGTACTGAAGAACGTCAAGACCCTCACGGAAATTCGCTGTAATAGGTGTCTCGATAATCGAGCCGTCAGGCTTGGCCATCAGGCCTCTCATACCCGCTAATTGGCGAATCTGAGCGGCCGAACCTCTCGCTCCAGACTCAGCCATCATAAATATAGAATTAAATGATTTTTGCTTAACTGCATTCCCATTCGCATCAATAACCGTTTCTTCACCTAAGCCATCCATCATCACTTTAGCTACTTGATCATTTGCATGCGACCAGATATCAACTACTTTGTTATAGCGCTCCCCATCCGTAACTAATCCAGATGCATATTGAGTTTGAATCTCATTCACTTCTCTATCAGCAGCGTTAATAATATCTACTTTTTTAGCAGGGATTGCCATATCTTCAATACCAAAAGACACACCTGAAATCGTTGCGTACCTAAAACCTAAATACATCAACTGATCAGCTAAAACAACAGTATCTTTGTTACCCAAATGCCTATAACTATAATTAATTAATCTGGATATGTTCTTTTTAGTCATATCACAGTTAACCAACTCGTACGGCATCCGCTCAGGAACAACTTCCCAAATTAATGCTCTACCCACTGTTGTCTCAACCCTATGGGTTTTATCTTCAAGCTCACCTTGAGCGTTTACTATTTTTTCAGTAATTCGCAATTGAATTTTTGACTGCAACTCAACAGATTTAGCCAAAAGCGCTTTATGGATCTCTCCTACACTACCAAAAATATTACCATCACCCTTAGCATTAATCTTTTCACGACTGATGTAATATAGACCCAAGACCACGTCTTGAGAAGGATTAATAACAGGCTCACCGTTTGCAGGCGATAAAATATTATTAGTAGCCATCATCAAAGTTCTAGCTTCTAACTGCGCCTCAATTGACAACGGAATATGAACGGCCATCTGATCACCGTCAAAATCCGCGTTGAACGCACTACATACTAATGGATGCAGTTGGATTGCCTTACCTTCTATCAGGGTCGGCTCAAATGCCTGGATACCTAACCTATGTAGAGTTGGAGCTCGATTTAATAGAATTGGATGCTCACGAATGACTTCTTCAAGAATATCCCAAACCTCTGAACCTTCTCTCTCAACCATCTTCTTTGCCGCTTTTATGGTTGTAGCTAATCCTCTTAACTGCAATTTGCTAAAGATAAATGGCTTAAACAATTCTAGAGCCATTTTTTTAGGTAAACCACATTGATGTAATCTCAACGTTGGTCCCACCACAATCACTGATCGACCTGAATAATCAACACGCTTACCTAGTAAATTCTGGCGGAAACGGCCTTGCTTACCCTTAATCATATCCGCAAGCGACTTAAGCGGTCGTCTATTAGTACCCGTTATAGCTCTACCACGACGCCCATTATCCAGTAACGCATCAACAGACTCCTGCAACATACGCTTTTCATTTCTTACAATAATATCGGGTGCATTAAGATCTAATAATCGATTTAAACGATTATTTCTATTAATTACACGACGATATAAATCATTTAAATCTGACGTAGCAAAACGCCCGCCATCCAGAGGCACTAAAGGCCTCAACTCAGGTGGTAATACTGGCAGAACTTTAAGAATCATCCATTCTGGACGATTCTTTGAACTCAACAGCGCATCCATTACTTTTAAACGCTTTGAATATTTCTTTATTTTTGTTTCAGAACTAGTTGAATTAATTTCTTCCCGTAAAATCTCAACCTGCTCTTTTAAGTCAATAGCCTTTAGAAGATCATAGATAGCTTCAGCACCCATCTTAGCTACAAAATCATCTCCGTGCATATCAACTGCATCTAAATATTCATCATCCGTCAGCAATTGCCCCTTTTCTAAGGGAGTCATTCCAGGATCTAAAATAACGAATGATTCAAAATATAAGACCCGCTCAATCTCGCGCAAAGTCATATCTAATAACAATGCTATTCTGGATGGCAATGACTTTAAAAACCAAATATGTGCAACAGGACTAGCTAAATCTATATGCCCCATTCTTTCACGACGCACTTTAGATAAAGTTACCTCTACACCACATTTTTCACAAATTACGCCGCGATGCTTAAGCCTTTTATACTTACCACAAAGACATTCATAGTCGCTAACAGGACCGAATATTTTGGCGCAAAAAAGCCCGTCTCTCTCTGGCTTAAACGTACGATAATTGATCGTTTCAGGTTTCTTTACTTCGCCATATGACCAAGAACGTATCATATCAGGTGAAGCTAAACCAATACTGATTCCGTCAAAATCATCTGCACGACCTTGACGTTTTAAAAAATTCATTAGATCTTTCAAGAGCTTATCCTCTTTAAATAGTTTCTGGCATTATCCAGAACAGACTTAGACACATGCTTGCATCTTTACTCTGCAAATATAGGTATTTACCGTCAATATACAGCGGCTTTATTTGGCACGGAATTAATAAATATAAATGTCGCTTAAAGCGACACTTATATTCTGCATTTTTATTCTCGCTGCAATTCTATATTTACTGCCAATGAACGAATTTCTTTAATTAAAACATTAAATGATTCAGGCATTCCTGCTTCCATTTTATGATCGCCATCGACTATATTTTTATACATTCTCGTTCTACCGGTCACGTCATCCGATTTAACAGTGAGCATTTCTTGCAAAGTATAAGCCGCGCCATAAGCTTCTAAGGCCCATACTTCCATCTCTCCAAATCGTTGACCACCAAACTGAGCCTTTCCACCTAATGGCTGTTGTGTTACTAAGCTATATGGACCTGTTGATCTCGCGTGCATCTTATCATCAACCAAATGATTCAACTTCAACATGTACATATAACCCACGGTTACTTCCCGCTCAAATGGCTCCCCAGTCAAACCATCGTATAGCGTAATTTGACCATGCTCAGGCAAATCAGCCAGTTTTAACATAGTGCGAATTTCTTCTTCACTTGCACCATCGAATACTGGCGTAGCCATCGGAACACCACTCACAAGATTGGTCGCCATTTCAAGAATTTCCTGATCTGTAAATGAATCCAAATCTTCTTTGCGGCCACTGCTATTGTATATTTTGTCGAGGTACTCTCTAATAGCCGTCACTTTTTCCTTTTCTGCCTCATACTTGGCTTCAAGCATCTTACCAATCTTTATACCCAAGCCTTTTGCAGCCCATCCTAAATGCGTTTCCAAAACCTGACCCACATTCATCCGCGAAGGAACACCCAAGGGGTTTAAAACGATATCAACTGGATTACCATCAGCTGTATAAGGCATATCTTCAATAGGTCTAATCATCGAAATAACACCTTTATTTCCATGACGACCGGCCATTTTATCTCCCGGTTGAATACGGCGCTTAACAGCCAAATAAACTTTGACCATCTTTAGAACTCCTGGCGCTAAATCATCACCCATCGTAATCTTTTTACGTTTGATTTCAAATTTCTCATCAAAATCTTTTCGCTGCTGCTCAACCTGACTAATTACAGCTTCCAGTTGAAGATTTATATCTTCGTCTTTCATCTTTATTTTTAGCCATTCAGAATGCCTCAGGCTGTTCAAATATTCCTGAGTGACTGCCTCTCCAGCCCTATGTCCGCTTGGACCTGACTGCGCGACTTTACCTACGAGCAATCTAGCGACACGAGCGAAAATATCCTCCTCAAGAATCTTTAATTGATCATCAAGATCCTTTCTATACCGTTTAATTTCTTCCTGTTCAATATCCAAGGCTCGTTGATCTTTCTTTACCCCATCACGAGTAAAAACTTGAACATCAATAACTGTACCTTCAATACTGCCTGGCACTCGCAACGAAGTATCTTTTACGTCTGCAGCCTTTTCACCAAAAATTGCACGTAGTAATTTTTCTTCTGGTGTTAACTGAGTTTCACCCTTAGGTGTAACTTTTCCTACCAAAATATCGCCACCTTTTACTTCTGCACCAACATAAACAATACCGGACGCATCTAGTTTCGACAGTGCTTCTTCACTAACGTTAGGAATATCTGCTGTAATTTCTTCAGGACTATGTTTAGTATCCCTAGCAACACAAGTCTTCTCTTCAATGTGAATGGTAGTAAAGCGATCTTCTTTTACTACTCGCTCTGATACAAGAATTGAGTCTTCAAAGTTATATCCATTCCAAGGCATAAAAGCAACCAGCATGTTTTGGCCTAATGCCAACTCACCCATATCTGTAGATGGACCATCAGCCAAAATATCACCCGCACTGACTATATCACCTGGCTTCACAAGTGGTTTTTGATTAATGCAGGTGTTCTGATTTGAACGCGTATACTTGGTCAAATTGTAAATATCAACACCAGGAGCACCTGTTTCAGTCTCGGTATCATTAACGCGCACCACTATTCTAGCAGCATCAACCGCTTCTATACTGCCTCCCCGAGCAGCCACAACCGTTACGCCTGAGTCCTTCGCAACAATACGTTCCATACCAGTCCCAACCAGAGGCTTCTCAGCTTTCAATGTTGGCACTGCTTGACGCTGCATATTGGAACCCATAAGAGCGCGGTTCGCGTCATCATGCTCAAGAAACGGGATTATTGAAGCAGCTACAGATACGATTTGCTTAGAGGAGACATCCATATACTGAACAGTATCAGACATAGCCAAAGCGAATTCATCTTTATGGCGACAAGATACTAATCCATCAACAAGCTTACCATTTTCAGCAACCGCAACACTCGCTTGAGCAATAACAAACTCACCTTCTTCTATCGCTGAAAGATAATCAACCTGTTCAGTTACCACTCCATTAATTACTTTTCTATACGGGGTCTCAAGGAAACCATATCCATTAGTACGCGCATAAACTGATAGTGAATTTATCAACCCAATATTTGGACCTTCAGGTGTCTCAATAGGACAAACACGTCCGTAATGAGTTGCATGTACATCACGAACTTCAAACCCTGCTCTTTCTCTAGCTAACCCCCCTGGCCCTAAAGCAGAAACACGACGTTTATGTGTTACTTGTGATAATGGATTATTTTGATCCATAAACTGAGACAGTTGACTTGAACCAAAAAACTCCTTTACTGCTGCAGACACCGGCTTAGCATTTATAATTTCTTGAGGCATTAATCCTTCTGAATCAGCTAGAGTTAAACGCTCTTTAACTGCGCGTTCTACTCTTACTAAACCCACTCTGAATTGGTTCTCAATCATTTCACCAACTGAGCGTACACGTCTGTTACCTAGATGATCAATATCATCAACCGTTCCATTTCCGTTACGAATTGATATCAACTCTTTTACAACATCAATAATATCTTCCTTAGTTAACGTTCCAGAGCCTATTGCTTCTTCGCGCCCCAACCGGCGATTAAATTTCATTCTGCCTACTGTTGATAAGTCATACCTATCATCAGTAAAAAATAAGTTTTGAAAAAGGTTTTCTGCGGACTCTTTTGTTGGAGGCTCACCGGGTCGCATCATGCGATAAATTTCGACAAGCGCTTCTAATGCATTAGTGGTTGTATCCAACCGCATTGCATTGCTGATATATGCACCATTATCTAAATCATTTACAAATAACGTATTGACCTCAGTAATACCGCTTTCTATACATCGCTCTATCAAAGTCTGAGTCAATTCATCATTTACATTTGCAACCAACTCTCCCGTACTTTGATCAATCAAATTATGCCCTAGAATTTTACCAACCAAGTACTCTCTGGGCACTTCAACTTGGCTCAACTCTGTTTTATTCATTTCCCTGATATGTTTGGCAGTAATACGTCGGCCTTCTTCTACCAATACCTGTCCATTATGTTTAATATCGAATGCTGAAATCTCTCCACGCATTCTCTCGGGTACTATGTGAAATAAACATTTTTCAGCACTTAAGGTAAATTTGTTGGTTTCGAAGAAAATGTTAATCATTTCTTCGTTATCGTACCCTAAAGCTCTAAGTAGTATAGTTGCTGGAATCTTTCTACGACGATCAATCCGTACATAGACACAATCTTTGTGATCAAACTCAAAATCAAGCCACGATCCTCTATAAGGGATAACCCGAGCATTAAATAAAAGCTTACCAGAAGAATGGGTTTTACCTTTATCATGATCAAAAAACACACCTGGCGAACGATGCAACTGAGAAACAATGACACGTTCCGTACCATTAATTACAAAAGTTCCGTTATCAGTCATTAAGGGTAATTCACCCATATAAACTTCTTGTTCACGAATGTCTTTTACTATTTTAGCATTTGCAGATGCTTCCTTATCGTAAATAACTAAGCGCACTAAAACACGTAATGGAGCAGCGTAGGTCGCACCCCGCTGTTGACATTCTCTTACATCGAATGTTGGCTCACCCAATCTATATCTAACGTATTCCAGCACAGCATAACCAGAGTGGCTTTCTATAGGAAACACACTCGAAAATGCTGCGTGCAATCCTATTACCGCACGCTTATCAGGCGAAACGCCAGACTGTAAAAAACTAGCATATGAGTTTATTTGAGTCGCTAAAAGATAGGGAACCTCAAGTACCTCTGTACTTTTCCCAAAGTTGTTTCGAATACGCTTTTTTTCGGTAAAAGAGTAGGACATATCGCTTCCAAACCTTTTCGTCATGAATTATTTCACTGTGTATTAGTTACAAGCAGTAAAAGACCGATGACACTAGTCACCAGCCATACTTTAAATAGAGTCGCGAAATTTGCGCCTCTTTTGTTTTGTCAAAATTATAATTACTTAATTTCGACAGTTGCGCCAGCTTCAGCAAGCTGTTTTTTAATCTCTTCTGCTTCTGCTTTAGGAATACCTTCTTTAAGAACTGTTGGAACGCCTTCAACCGCGTCTTTAGCTTCTTTTAATCCTAAACCAGTAATGCCACGCACTGTTTTAATTACAGAAACTTTATTTTCGCCGAATGATGTTAAAATTACATCAAATTCAGTTTGTTCTTCAACTACTGCTGCGGCGGCGGCTGGTGCTGCAGCTACTGCAGCAGCTGCAGATACGCCGAATTTTTCTTCGAATGCTGAAATTAAATCAACAATCTCCAGTACGGTCATGTTTCCAACCGCTTCTAAGATATCGGCTTGTGAAATCGCCATTATGTATTCCTCTAAAATAATTTGGTTTTAAACTAGGTAATATAGCTCGTGATTATGCAGCTTCTTGCTTTTGCTCTTTAAGTGCCGCCAAAGTACGGGCAAGCTTCTCTACAGGAGCCTTAATGACTGACATTAACATACTAATACCTTGATCACGTGTAGGCAGACTAGCCAGCCTTGCTAATTCAGATCCATCATAAGCCTGACCACCGATCGCGACAATCTTAGTAATTAATTTATCATGTGTTTTAGCAAAATCACTTATCAATCGGCCTGCAGATCCAGGATCTTCCATTGAAAAAGCAATCAATAATGGACCAACCAGTCCACTTTGCATACATTCAAATTCAGTTCCTGAAACAGCTCGTTTTGCTAATGTATTTTTAACAACGCGAAGATAAACACCTGTTTCCCTAGCCGTTTTACGTAACGTAGTTAATTCCGTTACAGTTAATCCGCGATATTCCGCAGCAACGGCAGAGTGTGCTTTTGCGGCGTATTGAGCTACTTCTTCTACGACAGCTTTTTTGCCATCTAAATTTAGTGCCACAGCTTAGCTCCATTTTTCTGGATATTCACCAGAGTTATTAAACACATTCTTACGAATGCCCCTTATACAGCTTAATTCACCTTTATCAGGCTTCATTTTCCGCCTACGCAGGATAATTAAGTTTCTCAACCCCTGCGGTCTTTGACGGTTACCGCCGTTAAACGGCAACCCAAAGTATTTTGTTAGTTTGCAAGACTAGTTGCGTCTAACCATAAACCAGGTCCCATTGTTGAAGACAAGGTTATTTTTTTAATATAAACACCCTTTGCAGCTGTCGGCTTAGCCTTGCGCAAATCTGATAGTAAAGCTTCTAAGTTTTCTTGAATGGCCGACGGTTCAAATGCAACCTTACCCAGGGTACAATGTATAATGCCACCCTTATCTGTTCTATAACGAACTTGGCCGGATTTTGCATTTTTGACTGCTGTTGCAACGTCAGTTGTAACAGTGCCTACTTTAGGATTAGGCATTAAACCTCTTGGACCCAATATTTGACCCAACTGCCCCACTACTCTCATAGCATCAGGAGAAGCAATGACAACATCAAAATTCATTTCGCCTTTTTTTACCAAGTCGCCTAAATCATCCATACCTACGATATCTGCACCTGCTGCTAATGCCGCATCAACATTAGGTCCTTGCGTAAATACAGCTACTCGTACAGTTTTACCCGTTCCATTTGGGAGAACAGTTGCACCACGTACATTTTGATCCGACTTTCTTGGATCTACACCTAAATTGACACTGACATCAACAGCCTCATTAAATTTTGAAGTGCTTAGCTCTTTTAGTATTTGAACTGCTTCAGTGATTGAATATTGCTTAGTTCTATCGACTTTACTTTTTACTAACTTTGCTTTTTTTGATAACTTAGCCATTATAATCCCTCCACGTACAAGCCCATGCTTCGCGCACTACCTGCAACTGTTTTAATTGCTGCATCTAAATTTGCAGCATTCAAATCTTCCATTTTTGTTTTCGCTATTTCTTCAAGTTGAGCTAAAGTAACAGTACCTACTTTTTTTGTATTAGGATTGCTACTACCGCTTTTTATACCAACTGCTTTTTTCAACAAAATTGATGCCGGAGGTGTTTTAGTTATAAAGGTAAAGCTACGATCACTATAAACTGTGATAACAACTGGCAAAGGTAATCCTTTTTCAACGTCCTGAGTTTTAGCATTAAATGCTTTACAAAACTCCATAATGTTCACACCACGCTGACCTAATGCCGGCCCTACTGGTGGACTTGGATTTGCTTCACCCGCTTTTACCTGCAACTTTATGTAAGCGGTTATTTTTTTAGCCATTTTTTGCTCCAAATTGGGTTCATTCGCTTTTCAGCTCCCCGTAGACACAAAAATCCCTGTCTTGTAAAAACAGGGATTCATTTATTACTTAAATTTTGCTACAGCCATTCACAATTTCAGCTAGTTTTTTTCAACCTCGCCAAACGCTAACTCAACTGATGTCGACCTTCCAAATATAAGCACAGAAATCTTTAATTTATTTTTTTCGTAATTAACCTCTTCGACAACGCCGTTAAAATCCTTAAACGGCCCATTAATTACTCTAACAACTTCACCAACCTCAAAAAGAACTTTAGGCCTTGGCTTATTGACACCTTCCTCAACTCGATTCAGGATAGACATTGCTTCCTTTTCAGAAATTGGAGCTGGCCGATCTGAAGTCCCCCCTATAAAACCTAAAACCCTTGGCACATCCTTAACTAAATGCCAAGTATCATCGGTCAACTCCATTTGCACCAACACATAACCAGGAAAAAACTTTCTTTCACTTTTCCGCTGCTGACCCATGCGCATTTCAACTATTTCCTCAGTAGGAACCAAAATTTTCCCAAAGTACTGATCAAGTCCGTCTCTTTTAATCCGCTCCTCAAGAGATTGCTTAACTTTATTTTCAAAGTTTGAATAGGCGTGCACAACATACCAGCGTAAAGCCATAATTCTAACCACCTTGACCAGTTAAATAACGCACGCCCCAAAAGAGGAACATATCAAGAAACCACAATATTAATCCCACTATAAAAACCATAGCAAACACTAATAACGTTGCCCTCATTGTTTCATCTCGTGTTGGCCAAACGACTTTTCTTACTTCTTGACGGGATTCCACTGCAAAAGCTAACACCATCTTTCCATATACGGTTGTTAAAAACAAACCAAGAGCAATTGATATAATAACAAGAAGCCCGAGTACCCTATACAAGAGCCTCACCTCTTTAAAGTATGTGTGATCTGTAGAAAAGTAGTAGAATGCCGCAACACCAGCAATCACAAGTACTATAGAAAAAACTTGCTTGACAATATCAATAACTGATACTGATGACTCTGCTTGAGTATTCATGTGTTAATTATTATTATAGAAATATTTAGTTGTTTAGTCTGACTGGCAGGCCAGGAGGGGCTCGAACCCCCAACCAGCGGTTTTGGAGACCGCCATTCTACCAATTGAACTACTGACCTATTCAGACAAAACTTACAGAATCTTATATCTTATAGCAAATAAAGATATTATTCAAGTATTGATGCAACTACGCCGGCACCGACTGTACGACCACCTTCACGAATCGCAAAACGCAATCCATCTTCCATAGCAATCGGTGAAATCAATTTTACCTTTACAGAAATATTATCACCAGGCATTACCATTTCTACACCTTCTGGCAAATCTACAGCACCGGTTACATCGGTGGTTCTAAAATAGAACTGTGGGCGATAACCGTTAAAGAAGGGCGTATGACGACCACCCTCATCTTTTGACAAAATATATATTTCTGCGTTGAAATGAGAGTGCGGTTTAATTGTGTTTTTATGAGCTAACACTTGTCCACGCTCTACATCATCTCTTTTTGTGCCTCTTAACAGTAACCCAACGTTGTCTCCGGCCTCACCTTGATCAAGTAATTTACGGAACATTTCAACACCCGTTACTGTTGTTGATACTGTGGGTCGAATACCTACAATTTCAACTTCCTGACCAACTTTGATAACACCACGCTCTATACGACCAGTTACCACCGTACCACGACCTGAGATTGAAAACACATCTTCGATAGGCATCAAAAACGCACCATCAACCGCTCTTTCTGGCAATGGGATATAGCTATCTAGCGCCTCAACCAACCTAACCACTGAGGGCATACCAATTTCACTTTCATCACCTTGCAATGCAAGCAATGCTGAACCTCTTACGATTGGCGTATCATCACCTGGAAACTCATACATATCCAGTAACTCTCTGAGCTCCATCTCAACCAATTCGATCAACTCTTCGTCGTCAACCATGTCAGTTTTATTCAAAAACACCACCACATAAGGAACACCTACTTGTCTTGACAGCAAGATGTGCTCTCTTGTTTGTGGCATTGGACCATCAGCCGCCGAACAAACTAAAATAGCCCCATCCATTTGTGCTGCACCCGTAATCATGTTTTTTACGTAATCAGCATGACCCGGACAATCTACGTGAGCATAATGACGTTTTTCTGATTCATATTCGACATGCGATGTTGCAATGGTAATTCCACGCGCCCTTTCTTCTGGCGCATTATCAATTTGATCAAATGCTTTAACTGCACCACCATGCAATTTAGCCATTACCGTTGTCAAAGCAGCGGTTAATGTGGTTTTGCCGTGATCAACGTGACCAATTGTGCCTACGTTTACGTGGGGCTTACTACGTGAAAATTTTTCTTTAGCCATGGTTAATACCTAAATTACAATTGCAACACAATATTGGAGCTCATAACCGGATTTGAACCGGTGACCTCTTCCTTACCAAGGAAGTGCTCTACCTACTGAGCTATATGAGCCTAATCTCAGAATTTGGAGCGGGTGATGGGAATCGAACCCACGTGATCAGCTTGGAAGGCTGGAGTTCTACCATTGAACTACACCCGCAGGTTTTTTACTTAAATTCAAGATGGTGGAGGGGGGAGGATTCGAACCTCCGAAGGCAGAGCCGGCAGATTTACAGTCTGATCCCTTTGGCCGCTCGGGAACCCCTCCTATATCGGGTAAGCTGTGCATTATCTTTTATTAAAATGACCCTGTCAACTTAATTTTGAATAACTTCTACAAACTTTTAATACAAAAACCAGCATCAGACAAAAAATAGCCTAATATTCACAACCGCATGCCAATTCTATACACGATTTCCTACCACAAACTATACGTTCAACTTATTCATAACGGCAGCCATATCACCCAGCACCATTTGATCTAAATATCGCCTACTTGAATCAAATACCGCTTCTATCAAATCTAATTCAACACTTGAAGGCGTGCAAAGAACAAAATCCGCAACCGACTTACCTGATGAAGGGCGACCGATACCCACTCTTAAACGATAAAAGTCCTTAGATCCTAAATGAGCTATGATATCCCTCAACCCATTGTGACCAGCATGACCACCATCCTTTTTGAGCTTAACCACACCCGGATTAAAATCCAACTCATCATGCACAACCAGAATTTCTTCAGGCAACAACTTATAATATCTGCAAATTTTACCCACCGCCTGACCACTTCTATTCATAAAAGTATCAGGTTTCAGCAACATAATCTTAGTTTGCGCAATACTACACTCAGCAAATAAACCATGAAATCTTGACTGATTAGACCAGGCACAACCCATCTCTTTTGCCAAACTATCTAAAAACAAAAACCCGGCATTATGCCGGGTTTTTTCGTACTGCTCACCTGGATTCCCCAAGCCAACAATTAACTTTATCATTTATTAGCCAGCCAAAATTTTAACCGGCAGCATCATCTTTACTTGCTTTTGACGCCATTATTGAAACAACTGGCAAATCATGTTCTGAACCTTGAGCAAGAGCAACAATCTCAACACCCTTTGGCAAAACGATATCCGACAAATGGATAGTACCACCCACATCCAAATTAGCTAAATCCACCTCAATAAATTCAGGCAAATCAGAAGGTAAGCACGTAACTTCAAGATCAACCAAAGAATGCGCAGCTATACCCCCCTTTTTTGCACCAACCGATGTAGACTCATTAACAAAATGCAGAGGAACATGCACTTTAACCACATCCGAAGCATTTACTCTCAAGAAATCGAGATGCAAAATTTGAAATCTAGCAGGGTTACGCTGAACACCCTTCAAAATTGCTTTTTCTGTTTTTCCATCAACAGTCACATCTAACACATGCGAATATACCGCCTCATGCTCAAGATGCTTAATAACATCATTATGATTCAATACCAGCAATTGAGGCTCACTTGCACCACCATAAATAACCGCAGGCACATTACCTTGACGACGCGCACGTCTCGCTACGCTCGACCCTGATTGCCCTCTACTCTCAGCAACAAATTCAAATACACTCGACATCTTTCCTCACCATTTTTCTGAAGTCTGCGCTCTATAAGCACACACATTAAATTCTATGAATTGACCACTAATCCACGTAAAGCGAACTAACTGATTCACCTACTGCGATGCGCCTTATAGTTTCAGCCAACATTTCAGCAACGCTTAACTGCCTTATCCTTCCTGAATCAACAGCCTCTTGACTTAATGGAATAGTATCAGTAACAACCAATTCATCAAGCTCCGATCCATTTATATTTTTCATTGCCGACCCTGACAAAACAGCGTGCGTACAATAAGCAACAACTTTTACAGCGCCCTGCTTTTTTAGGGCAGCAGCAGCATGACATAACGTACCCGCTGTATCAACCAAATCATCGATCAATACACAAGTCCTACCCTGGACATCACCAATAATGTGCATTATCTCAGAAACGTTCGCTTTTGGCCTACGCTTATCAATAATTGCAAGATCAGCATCATCAAGTCGCTTTGCAAGTGCTCTAGCCCTGACCACACCACCCACATCAGGCGATACAACAATTAAATCCTTATACTGTTGCCGCCACACATCACCCAAAAGAATCGGAGATGAATATACATTATCAACCGGTATATCAAAAAAACCTTGAATCTGATCAGCATGCAAATCAACGGTCAAAATTCGATGAGCACCTGATTGCTCTATCATTTTTGCGACCAACTTAGCACTAATTGGAACCCTTGCTGATCGTGACCGTCTATCCTGCCGAGAATAGCCATAATAAGGCAGCACCGCAGTGATTCGTGAAGCCGACGCCCGCTTTAAAGCATCAGTCATCACTAATAATTCCATTAAATTTTCATTTGTTGGAGAACATGTTGGCTGAATTACAAATACATCCTTACCACGAACATTTTCTTCAATTTCGACAGCAATCTCGCCATCACTAAATCTACCAACTGTCGCCATTCCTAAGCGCATGTTAAGCTTCTTAACTATACCATCAGATAGGGCAAGGTTAGCATTTCCAGAAAACACCATCATAGAGGTGTCGTTCATTCAAGCACTCCAATACGAAATTTAACTTAATGGATAAAATGGCTGGGTCGCAAGGATTCGAACCTTGGTATGCGGAGATCAAAACCCCGTGCCTTACCGCTTGGCGACGACCCAATAATTATGATATAAACTAGCTATTCAGCTTGGAATATAAAGGGGACTCATTTAACCCCTTAGCTAAATAAACTTTCCACCCATCCAATTCGAGTGACTTATAAGCTTTATAAGCTAGTTCTTTCGATTCAAACTGCGCAAATACACATGCGCCCGTCCCTGTTAATCTTGCATCCGAATACTCAGACAACGCAAGTAAAGCATCTTTAACAACTGGATATTGATGACTCACTACATCAAGACAATCGTTTTTATGTTGCCCCTCCATAAAGTCGACTATTTTGATCGATTTACTATTACGTGTCAAATTTTTAGATGAAAAAATTTCTTTAGTATTAACATGGCAATCAGGCTTAATGACCACAACCCACTGTTCAGCTGGTGTGATTTGCTCTAATTTTTCACCCACACCCTCAGCCCAAGCCGATAAACCATAAATAAATACGGGCACATCCGCACCCAAATTCAATCCTAACTCAATCAGCTTTTCCTGAGATAAATTCAAATCCCACAGCTTGTTAAGAACAACTAAAACGGTTGCAGCATCTGAACTACCACCACCCAACCCCCCCCCCATAGGCAGATTCTTCTCAACCTCAATACAGACCCCTGATTGACACCCTGTAATAGATTTCAATAAATTAGCCGCCTTAACCGTCAGATCATCCAGTTCTGGCACACCAGATATTGGGTTTAATAGCCTCACTGCCCCATCATCAACTGGGTGGAAAGTGATCCAGTCACATAAATCAATAAACTGAAATACAGTTTGCAGCAAATGATAACCATCTGCTCTTTGCCCAACAATCCGTAACATCAAATTTAGTTTTGCTGAAGCTGGCCATTTTTCTGACCACATCGATGAACTACTTTGCTTTTGCGTCATTTAATCCCCATTGATCAATTATTAACTTTAGCTTGACCCGCTCATTCGATACTGTAATTTTACGTGGAAGAAACTCGTTATTAACAGCCTGCTCCTCTTTATACTCAACCAACCATCCTGACTGCACAAAACCATCATAAGTCGCCGCAAACGCATTACCCGGCTCAGGCAAGCCAAGCGCCCAATAGCGTAGCGACCGAACAGGTACAATAAACCCCAACTGTTGATTAATAAAATCCTCAGACTGCTTTGATGACAAAACATTTCCATCTCCTCGATCTATAACAACTTCCTCTATCGAGAGCCTTATAATCGTTGAACCCTGACCCAATAGACCTGACAACTTAATCTCGTCATTATCTACTTCGTGAGTCCAGGCAATATTGGCTTGCCATGCATCCTTTTTTCCACTCAGTGCCAGTCGCCCTCTAAAGACCCACTTATCCAGCGTATATAAATGCTCTCTGGTCAACTTTGAATACTTAACGCCTTCACCTACCTGAGTAGTTGAACAAGCAGTTATCACCAGCAAAACCATCCCAAGACTTACCCACTTCCAGTGACGATACAACATGCCTACTTCTTACTTTTCAATACTCTACGTTTAAAATCCAAAAGAAATTCATCGTTTGGCGTCTCTTTCATGGCTTTATTTACCAATTTTTCTGCATCATCCCTTTTTCCTAATTCCCAAAGTACTTCTGCGAGATGCACCGCGATTTCATTTTCACGCTGCTTGCTATAAGCTTTCTCTAAATAACCAAGTGCTTTCACCAAATCACCCCGTTTAAATAGCAACCACCCATAACTATCAATAACTACAGCCTCATCAGGGGCTAAACTTAGCGCCTTTTCTAAATACTTCTCAGCGTCCGTATATCGACTTGAATTAGTCAGCAAACTATATCCCAGTGCATTCAACGCCTCTACGTTGTCAGGATCAACGGATAACAGCTTTTTTAGATCTGCCTCGACCACATCAATCTTACCCATACGTCCTGCCATTAATGCTCTTGTATACAGAAGGTTTTTCTGATCTGGAAACTCCGCTAACCCAGAATTTAATAAATTATAAGCTTTGTCGTATTGTTTTTGCTGACTAAATAATTCAACCTGCACTAATAATAAACGTACTTTTTGTTTTGGAAACTTTGCTTGTAGAAAACTTAACCTTGATCCCGCCTCATCCAACTGATTATCTTTCTGTAGCAATGAAACTGACGATATGGATGCATCAAAAACATAAGGCCCATCAATTACTTTATCAAACCAGCCTATTGCTTTTTTCAAATGACTTTGCTTTTCTTCTATCTTCCCTAAATAAAAATACGCCTGATATTTCCACTCAGGTTGATCAACCAATTGCTTAAAAATAGCATCAGCATCTTTATCCTGATTCAACTGCATGTATATCAACCCTATTGCAAACTGACTCTCATAGTCTTTAGGATTCCTTGAAACAACTTTCTGATAAACGTCAATTGCCTCTTTATACTCTTCCATTTTAATTAAAACTTGAGCCAGCATTTTGCTAAATTTAATGTTTTCCGGGTACTTTAACGAAGCCTCTTTCAAAAGCAACTTTGCTTTCTTCAGATCACCCGAAAATACTTCTATCTGCGCCTTGAAGATAAGAGCTTTATCCCAAGCAGGTCGTAATTTTAACGACTGCTGTATTTTTGCTTCCGCCAGATTTTTGTCTTTTTTCTGTAGAGCCAACATTGACTGCACAAAATATATCTCTGCATTATCAGAATGCTGCTTTAACAACTCATCGAGTGCTTCATAAACCCCATCAACTTTGCCTTCTTTTTGCAGGACTCCCGTTAATTCAAGCAAAACACCTTCAAAACCCAATGGATCAGAGCTTAATAGAACACTCAAATGCTGAGCAGTTGACAGTTTGTTCTCTGCCCTTAAAGAATATAACGCAGCAATTTTTCTAGCAGCAGGGTTATTAGGGTCTTGCTTCAACCATAGATCCAACGCTTCATTTATTTTGCTCGGATTTTTTACATACATAGCAATCATGACGGCTCTTTCCGAAAACTTCGAATTTTGCGTACGCTTAGCCGCTGCCAAATACCCATCATAAGCAACATCATACTGACCACGCTGACCAGCTAGCTCTGCCATCATCAAGATAAAAAGTACGTCTGATTCAATAGATGTTTTTGAATTATTTTGCCGATCTTTTCCTTTTATCTCAACAGACATGGGAAACACAATCGCTTCACCAGAATCAATCGGTGTCACAGCCGAGTCCGCGCAACTATTAAGTAAAACAAAGGCTGTTAGTAACAGTAGTCTAAAAATTAACACAGGGAATCCTAATTTATTACTCAATATATATTTTGATGATAGATTATCATAAAAAAACTGTCGATTTAGATAACTGATTTATTCCGAGAGTAGACACAGTTATTATATTTCTTAAAATTTGACTACATAATATACCGGCAAGTCTATTAAAAGCTATGCCGTTAACAGGTAAAATGCCAGACAATAGTTAAAAAAAGTATTATCTTTGATAAGATAGCACGTATTTTCCACAAAACCAGACCTAAACAATAACCCAGACTATGACTTTTCTTGCTGTAGGGATTAATTACAACACCGCTCCGGTTTCTATCCGAGAGCGCCTGTCATTCCCTGCTGACATACTTGAATCCTCTTTAAAAGATTTAAGCCGCGTCAAAGACATCCGTGAAGCCGCTATTCTTTCAACCTGCAATCGTACCGAGTTTTATTACACTGCCAACACAACGAATCAACAAAACCTGATTGAGTGGGTCGCTAAGAATAAACAAATCAGTTCAGCAGATTTTGCACCTTACCTGTATTACCATACTGATCGATCCGTGTGCCGCCATATATTTCGTGTGGCGTGTGGCTTAGATTCAATGGTTTTAGGCGAGCCTCAAATCCTCGGACAAATGAAAACAGCTTATCAGGCAGCTTACGATGCCGGCACACTCGGAAAACGCTTAGGCAAGCTATTTCAACATACCTTTACGGCCGCCAAAAAAGTGCGTACCGATACTGCCATAGGCTCCAGCCCGGTATCCATTGCCTTTGCCGCCGTACAACTGGCACAACAAATATTCGATAATCTAAGCCAACAGACGGCCTTACTTATCGGAGCAGGAGAAACAATAGAACTCACCGCACGCCATTTATCTCAACAAGGCATTGGCCGCATCATCATCGCCAATCGTACCTTCGATAAAGCGCACGCCTTAGCCATGCAATTTAATGGCTATGCGATTGACTTATCAGAATTACCGATGCATTTGGCTGAAGCGGATATAGTCATTTCTTCAACAGCCAGCCAACTCCCTATTCTTGGCAAAGGACGCGTTGAAAGCGCCCTAAAAAAACGTAAACATAAACCCATGTTTATGGTTGATCTTGCCGTGCCCAGAGACATTGAAGCCGAAGTCGAACAACTTGCAGACGTCTATCTTTACACCGTCGATGACCTGCAAAATACAATAGACCAAAACATGAACTCTCGCCGTTTAGCGGCAGAACAGGCCGAGGAAATCATTGATACTCAAGTTGATTATTTCCTGGCCTGGTTACGCGCTCAAAGCGCACAATCAACCATCCTTGAGTTTCGCAATCAAGCTGAACAATCGAGAGATGAAGCCTTACAAAAGTCCCTCATACTACTAAAAAATGGTGCGCCTGCGGAAGAAGTGCTTAATCGACTGGCTCATACGCTGACCAACAAGCTCATTCATACCCCCAGCACACAAATTAGAGCAGCCGCTGAAAACGAGCGTCACGACATTATTACCGCTGCCCGCGAAATCTTTAAATTACCTACAACTCAATGAAACAATCTATACAACTTAAACTTGAAAACTTGTGCGAACGTTACGACGAAATCGCGGCCTTACTCTCTGAACCTGAAGTACAAAACAACCAAAATAAATTTCGCTCACTGAGCCAGGAGTATGCCCAAATCGCTCCATTGGTTGATTGCTATAAACGCTACGATCAAGGACAGGCAAACCTTGCAACGGCCAAAGAAATGGCCAATGACCCTGACCCGGAATTAAGAGAGCTGGCGAAAGAAGAAGTCAATGAAGCAGAAGCCCTTATAGAGACATTGGACCATGAACTCCAAGTCTTATTATTACCTAAAGATCCAAACGATAACCGCAATATATTTTTAGAAATACGTGCGGGTACGGGTGGCGATGAAGCCGCAATATTTTCAGGCGATCTTTCTCGCATGTACCAACGCTACACTGAAAGAAAAGGCTGGCAAACAGAAATTATCAGCGAAAGCCAAGGCGACCACGGCGGTTATAAAGAAGTTATTTTGCGCGTTTCCGGGCGCGACGTTTATTCGCAACTTAAATTTGAATCAGGCACTCATCGTGTCCAACGCGTTCCTGAAACCGAATCACAGGGTCGAATACATACTTCAGCCTGTACTGTTGCCATCATGCCCGAGGTAGATGAAGTTGATGCGATTGAAATCAATCCTGCCGACCTAAAAGTGGATACCTATCGAGCTTCAGGCGCAGGCGGACAACACGTTAACAAAACCGAATCAGCTATTCGCATTACGCACATCCCCTCAGGTGTTGTTGTGGAATGCCAGGATGAACGTTCACAACACAAAAACCGGGCGCGTGCCATGTCTTTACTGGCTTCACGCCTGTTATCTGCTGAACAGGAAAAACATCACGCAGCCCAATCAGCCACGCGCAAACTACAAGTTGGCAGTGGCGATCGATCTGAACGTATTCGCACGTATAACTTTCCACAAGGCAGACTCACGGATCACCGGATTAATTTAACGCTGTATAAACTGGATGACATTATGCAAGGTGGTTTGGAGCAAGTTATCCAACCACTGATTAGCGAACACCAAGCAGAGCTACTAACTCAACTTGGTGAAGACTAAACCGGAATGCCCTGCATTAAAAGCGTACTTAATGACGCTACGAAGATACTGGCTAACTGCTCAGATTCACCCCAACTGGATGCAGAAGTTTTACTGTGTTTAACACTAAAAAAAGACCGCACCTATCTTCGTACCTGGCCTGATAAAGAACTGGAAGCAGAACAGGAAGCCGCCTTCTGGGAGTACCTTAATAAACGTCAACAAGGTACTCCTGTTGCTTATCTGACTGGCACACGGGAATTCTGGTCACGTGACTTTCTGGTAACGCCTGACGTTTTGATTCCTAGAGCCGATACCGAATTATTAGTCGAACTGTGCTTAAGCTTAATTCCACCCAACGCACCATCAAGCATTATTGATCTAGGCACCGGCTCTGGGATTATAGCCATCACTTTAGCGGCAGAATGCCCACATGTACAAGTCACTGCGACTGATTATTCATTCGCAGCCCTGCACATTGCCCAGCTTAACGCAAAAAAGCATAACATCAATAACATTCAGCTTATTCAAAGCGACTGGTTTAACGAGATTACTCCGACTCAGTATCATCTCATCGTCAGCAACCCCCCTTATATCGCGCCCGATGATGAGCATTTAATACAAGGTGATCTCCGTTTTGAACCACTTTCTGCTTTACGTTCTGATGAACAAGGCTTAAGAGACATTAAAATCATTGCCGAAACAGCACCTCGCTATCTACTCCCCCAAGGCTATTTATTAGTTGAACATGGCTATGATCAACAACAGGCTGTTCAAGCACTCTTTAAAGAAAATGGTTTCAGTCAGATTCAAACATTCACCGATTTATCAGGACAACCACGAGTGACTCGTGGACAATGGCTATAAAGCCTTAACCATAGTAACTTCCATAAATAAATCATAAAAGACAATGAACCCTAAAGAAATACACCTACCTCGTAAAATAGCAAACCAACTTTTACATCTGGCCCAAATATCACCGGATGCAGAAATATGTGGCTTAGTCAGTAGCAAGCAAGGCAAAGTAAGCCATTGTTATCCAGTCAAAAATGTTGCGAACCACCCTCAACAACGTTTTTTACTGGACGCCAGCGAACAAATCACTGCTATGGCTCAAATGCGCGAATTAAACGAAGACTTATTTGCTATTTACCACTCCCATCCCACTGCCCCTGCACAACCATCCATCCATGACATTGCCCTAGCGTCTTATCCAGAAGCCTTGCATCTGATTATTTCACTCAATACAAAAGGGGTTCTTGACATGCGTAGTTTTAAAATTAACCAACACACTGCCCTAGAGATTCCGCTGATTATGGGTGATTGATGAGGCGTTGTTTTTAACTCAATAAATCATTAATTACTCTGCTCAATTTGCAATAAAATTAAAAAGGATCACAGAGATAATTACAATTTGGTTAATAACCTAGTAAAATATCGACTGTTATATTGTCTGAAAAAGATAATCATCAAAAAACGTCTTCTAACTGATTTTTTAAAGCCTATGCAAAACATTATTAACTTTAAAAAACTAATATAATCGACTCAAATTGAAAAAATTCATCATGTTTATTGAGGTGTTAGCGTGGAGCTAAACGGAGCACAAATCGTAGTTCAAAGTCTTATAGACGAGGGCGTAGAATATATCTTTGGTTATCCTGGTGGTGCGGTATTGCATTTATACGATGCAATCTTCCAGCAGGATGAACTCAAGCATATTCTGGTTCGACATGAACAAGGCGCAACCCATGCAGCAGACGGCTACGCCAGAGCTACTGGGAAACCGGGCGTTGTCCTGGTCACATCAGGCCCGGGAGCAACGAATGCCGTAACAGGCATAGCGACTGCATATCTGGACTCCATTCCTATGGTCGTAATTTCTGGTCAAGTATCACTGCCCGTCATTGGCAGCGATGCCTTTCAAGAAGTTGACATGATTGGCATTACTCGCCCCTGCGTAAAGCATAACTTTTTAGTCAAAGACGTGACTAAGTTAGCTGAAACTATTAAAAAGGCGTTTTATGTTGCAACGACCGGCCGTCCAGGCCCTGTTGTTATTGATATCCCTAAAGATATCACTGCACCCAACATAAAAGTAACGTATTCATACCCGCAAAAGGTGTCTATCCGTTCTTATAACCCAGTGTTAGTCGGACATAAAGGCCAAATCAAGAAAGCAGTTGATTTACTGCTTAGCGCCAAAAAGCCTATTATCTATTCAGGGGGCGGTGTTGTTTTAGGTGAAGCCAGCAGCGAATTAATAGAGTTTACCAAAACCTTGGGATACCCTATTACCAACACCCTAATGGGTTTAGGATCGTACCCAGCCACAGATAATCAATTTGTGGGCATGCTAGGTATGCATGGTACTTACGAAGCAAACATGGCGATGCACGAAAGTGACGTTATTATCGCTATCGGCGCCCGTTTTGACGACCGTGTAACAGGTAAATTAGATCTATTTTGCCCCTACGCCAAAATCATTCATATTGATGTTGATCCTGCATCTATCTCAAAAACAGTTCGCGTTACTATTCCTATCGTAGGTGACGTTAAACCTGTGCTTGACCAAATGATGGAACTCATCAAAGAAAACAAAAACAAAATTGATGGCGTTGCCCTGGCAGAATGGTGGAACCAAATCAGACAATGGCAATCGGTTAATTGTCTTGAATTTGACCGTAGCAGCCCACTGATCAAACCCCAATACGTGATTGAACAACTTTATGAAGTCACCAAAGGCGATGCTTATGTGACCTCTGATGTCGGGCAGCACCAAATGTGGGCCGCACAGTATTATCCCTTTACCAAACCACGTCGTTGGATAAACTCCGGTGGACTGGGTACGATGGGCTTCGGCTTACCGGCTGCTATCGGCGTTAAGCTAGCGTTTCCTGACGCTGATGTCGCGTGTGTAACCGGCGAAGCCAGCATTCAGATGTGTATTCAGGAACTGTCAACTGCCCTGCAATATAAGACACCTGTTAAAATCATTAACCTTAACAATCGTTATATGGGTATGGTGAGGCAGTGGCAAGAATTCTCATACGAAAGTCGCTACTCACATTCGTATATGGATACAATTCCTGAATTCGTTAAATTGGCAGAAGCGTATGGCCATGTCGGCATTCGTATTACTAAACCTGAAGAAGTCAGACCCGCTCTTGAGCAGGCATTTGCCTTGAAAGACCGTACCGTATTCTTGGACGTTATGACTGACAGAACCGAAAATGTTTACCCGATGATTGAAGCAGGAAAAGGTCATCACGACATGAAACTGAGAGTTGCCACCGGCACATCGACAGACAGAGAACTCGCATGATCAGACACATTATTTCTATTCTGATAGAAAATGAATCGGGCGCATTATCACGTGTGGCCGGTTTATTTTCAGCACGTGGCTATAATATTGAATCACTCACCGTTGCCCCAACCGAAGATCCAAGTCTTTCAAGAATGACCTTGGTCACCCGGGGTAGCGAAGACATTATTGAACAAATAACAAAGCAGCTTAATAAACTCATTGATGTGGTAAAGCTGATTGATCTGGCCGAATCTAATCATATTGAGCGTGAATTGTTATTGATCAAAGTCAAAACCTCACCTGAGATGCGTGAAGAAATCAGAAGTCTGTCTGATATCTTCCGTGGCAAGATTATTGATGTGACACCGACTACGTATATCATTGAAATGACGGGGCCATCAGAAAAGCTGGATGCCTTTGTTGCAGCCATCGATCCAGATTCAATCATTGAAACTGTTCGCTCTGGACCAACCGGCATATCAAGAGGCGAAAAGGGCTTACACCTTTAAATACATACCAAGGCCTTTTAATTCAGGCCTGGTTTTTATTTACTTAACTTTAAATTAAAGAAACACAGGAAAACACATGCAAGTTTATTACGACAAAGACGCCGACCTCTCAATCATCAAAGCTAAAAAAGTAGCGATCATTGGATACGGCTCACAAGGTCATGCTCATGCCCTTAACTTAAAAGACTCTGGCGTTGATGTCGTTGTTGGCTTACGTGCTGGCTCACCTTCAGTCGCCAAAGCAGAAGCGCATGACTTAACTGTTCAAGACGTTGCTGTTGCCGTTGCTGGCGCTGACGTTATTATGATTTTGACTCCTGATGAATTTCAATCAAAATTATATAAAGAAGAAATTGAACCGAACATCAAACAGGGCGCTGCATTAGCATTTGCTCATGGCTTCTCGATTTTATATAACCAGGTTGTGCCAAGAGCTGACTTAGACGTTATTATGATTGCGCCTAAAGCACCTGGCCATACAGTTCGTTCTGAATTCGTTCGTGGCGGCGGTATTCCTGACTTAATCGCAATCCACCAAGATGCGTCTGGTCTGGCTAAAGCCATTTGCTTATCTTATGCGTCTGCCATCGGTGGCGGTCGTTCAGGCATTATCGAAACGACTTTCCGTGATGAAGCTGAAACCGACTTATTCGGCGAACAAGCGGTATTATGTGGTGGTGCAGTTGAATTGGTTAAAGCCGGTTTTGAAACGCTGGTTGAAGCCGGTTATGCACCTGAAATGGCTTACTTCGAATGTTTACATGAGTTAAAACTGATTGTTGACTTAATGTACGAAGGCGGCATTGCCAACATGAACTACTCAATCTCAAACAATGCCGAATACGGTGAGTATGTGACTGGACCACAAGTCATTAACGAAGAAAGCCGTTTTGCAATGCGTGAAGCCTTACAAAACATTCAAAATGGCGAATACGCTAAAAAGTTTATCCTTGAAGGCTTAACCAACTACCCAGAAATGACTGCAAGAAGACGTTTAAATGCAGAACATCCCATTGAAGTAGTGGGTGAAAAGTTACGTAGCATGATGCCTTGGATTAAAGCGAATCAAATCGTCGATAAAACCAAAAACTAAGCATTAACTGCACGATAACGTTATAGCCTAAAAAAGCCTATCACCTGATAGGCTTTTTTTATGTCTGCAAGAAACTTTAGTGACACACTCAGATTCTGGATTATTCTGTAATAAATTATAGCGTTACTTAGAGGTCATTTACTGCACATTGTTTGGAGTGCCTCGTGGACATCGCTCTTCATGGGAATCACTCGATCCATTCTAGTTAGGCGGAATAAAGCGACTACGCTATCCTTGGCGTTACAAATCGTTAACTGGCCCTGAGGTCGAAGGGCAATCATAGTAGCGATAATCGCACCCAATCCGCTACTATCTACGAAATCGATGTCGCTCAAGTCGAGCACGATTTGCAGATGACCCTCTTGTACAATGTTTTTCATATGAACCTTGAATTCATCGGCCACATAGGAGTCCAAACGATTCTCCAGTGGTTTAACGACTATGGCTTCAAGTTCTTGGCGTTCATCAAATTTCATTTTGGTTTCCTTGTTCGTGCCGTTTTGATGTATAGAGTAATTCTTAACTTAAGAGAAAGTTTATAACTATAACATTCCCCAAATGTCCTGAGCATATTCCCGAATGGTACGATCACTGGAAAACTTGCCCATCCGCGCGACATTTAAAATAGCTTTACGCGACCACAATAACGGTTGCGAAAAATCCTCTGCAGCAAGGGCCTGAGCATCGCTATAAGTATTGAAATCCGCTAAGTGGAAATAATAGTCACCTTCATGAACCAGCGCATTGAATATCCACTCAAAAAGACCCGGTTCTCCAGGGCAGAACAACTCGCCTTTGATCGCATCCATCACGCGTTTCACACGATCGCTATGCAGGTAATATTCTTCTGGCCTATAGCTGTTATGTTTCCGCATGTCTAGAATGTCTTCTGTCCTAAGACCGAAAATGTATATATTATCATTGCCCACTTCCTCAAGAATTTCGATATTAGCACCATCCAATGTACCTATCGTCAAGGCTCCGTTCATGGCCAGTTTCATATTGCCGGTACCTGAAGCCTCCATACCAGCGGTTGAAATCTGTTCTGACAAATCAGCAGCCGGAATGATACGTTCAGCCAGTGAAACACGGTAGTCGGGAATGAAGACGACCTTAAGTTGGTCGTGAACACGTGGGTCGTTGTTGATGCGCTGCGCGACATTGTTGATGAGCTTAATGATCTGCTTAGCGGCCCAATAACCGGGTGCAGCTTTGCCTGCAAAAATACACACGCGTGGCGTGGGCAATTGTTTACCATCTTCCACGATGATCAGATATAGATAGACAATGTGCAGAAGGTTTAATAGTTGTCGCTTATATTCATGCATGCGCTTGATCTGAATGTCGAACAGCGCCAATGGATCGATGCGTACCCGATTGGTCACCCATACAGCATCAGACAACAGACGCTTATTATTCAGTTTCACATCAAGAAAACGCGCCCTGAATGATGAGTCATCGATATAGGGCTCTAAGCCGCGTAATTGGTCTAGATCGGTAATCCATCCTTCGCCAATGGTTTCAGAAAGCAGGCCGGCTAGCCCGGGATTCGCTTTCAGCAGCCATCGCCTGGGCGTTACGCCATTGGTTTTGTTATTGAATTTCTCTGGCCAAAGGGCGTAAAAATCCGGCACCAGGTTTGTGGTGACCAAATCAGAATGTAATTTAGCAACACCGTTGACCGAATGACTACCGATAATGGCTAAATTGGCCATACGTACAAATTTAGTTTCTCCTTCTTCGATAATAGACATCCATGCCAATTTTTTCGTATCACCCGGCCAGCGTGTCTCGACTTGTTCCAAAAAACGTCGATTAATTTCATATATAATTTGCAGATGCCGTGGCAAGACTTTCTCAAACAGGGATACCGACCACTTTTCTAAAGCTTCTGGCAGCAACGTGTGGTTGGTATAACCCAATGTCGCTTGGGTCTGTTCCCAAGCAGCATCCCATTCAAAATGCTCTTCATCGACCAGCGTGCGCATCAGTTCGGCAACTGTCAATGCAGGATGGGTGTCATTTAGCTGTATCGCGACTTTCGTAGAAAGTTCAGCAATAGCATGGGTACCGTGTTCTTTTTTGTAACGCCGGAAAATGTCGCGCAATGTGCAAGCAACTAAGAAATACTCCTGCAACAACCGAAGTTCTTTCCCACTTTGCACGGTATCGGCGGGATAAAGTATCTTGGAGATAGTTTCCGATGAAATCTTTTGCTCGACAGCACGCAGATAATCACCCTCATTGAATATCTGCATGTCGAAATCCTGCGACGAATGGGCCGAATAAAGCCGCAGAAAATTGACGGTATGCCCACCATAGCCGGGTATTGGCAAATCGGAAGGCACCCCTACCAATACTTGCCAGTCCAACCACATTGGATTATAACCTCCGTCTGAGTCGACTCCATTTTCAATACGCCCATAAATGGGTACGATACAGGCTTCCTCGGGTCGTTCAATCAACCAAGGCGATCTCAAGGCATTCCAGTGATCAGGCTTTTCTTTTTGATAACCGTTGCGAATCTCCTGCCGAAACAACCCAAACTCATATAAAAGTCCGTAGCCGTAACCGGCGAGACCGAGAGTAGCCAATGAATCCAGAAAACAGGCGGCCAAACGACCCAAGCCACCATTTCCGAGCGCTGCATCCGGTTCGGCCTGACGAATCTCCTCAAGATCTATGCCCATATCCGTTAAAGCACCTCGGCAAACTTCGAGCAACCCCAGGTTGTAAAGGCCGTTACCGAGCGCTCTACCCATCAGAAATTCCATAGATAGATAGTAAAGTCGTTTTGAGCCTTGACGGGCATACCTTGCTTCGGTCTCAAGCATGCCATCGATCAACTTCTCTCTTAAGCTGCGAGCCGTAGCCTCAAAGGCTTCCTGGTTCGTTAATTGATCATCACCAATACCCATCCCATAACGAGCATTGTAACGTATCCGTTCTACGAAATCGGAGCGTTTTAGCTCTGGGTTCGTGATTTTCGGGGACATAGAATTTCCTCCGTTGCAGATTGACAGCATTAAGTCAACCAGTATTGGCTAACTGACCCGCTGCGATTTGGTATTATAGATCTTAATAGTAGAAAGCTAAATCGTTCTGAGTGTAGAACTATCCCCAGCAAAAGCCGTGATGTACTCTCCTTAGATGCTACCACATTAGTTCTTGATAGCGCCAGTGTACTTAATCAATAGCCAGCGATTATATTCATTCCCGTTTTGATAACTCACTTCATCCATGCAGCTTTTCACAATTTTAAGCCCCCTGCCACCTTCAGACAAATTTTCAAGATCGATATCATCGCAATCAAAATTGGCGTTAAGATTATCCAACCACTCCGGTTCTATCGCCTTTCCTTGATCAATCAATTCGATAGACAATCGGTCTTCGCTCAGTAAAAACTCAATAGTGATTTGGTGTTTATCAGATTCTGCGCACGCATGTTCAATACAATTGTTAACTGCTTCGACAGTAGCCAGTTCAATTTCTGCGAGCGCTTCATCGTTAAATGTCCGGCAAGCTATTTCTCTGGCGCACAAACCAACCAACCGTGAGTTCTCTAAACTACTGACAATTGTTAAACTTATTCTGTTCATGGCGTTACCTTTTTTAATTGCGTTAAGACTCGTCGTTTCCCAACCTAAGGTATATGGACTTCCGTGAAGTCTACAGTAATACTAGGCTCATACAGACATTTCCAACGCTAAAACAGAAATGTCATCTTCGAACTTATCACTTCCCCGCCATAAACGCATACACTGTTCGAGCCGAGTTAAAACCTCGCTTATAGGTAATTCACGGGTTTCGTTGATAAAATTCAGTAACCGCTCAGCCCCGAACATCTCTTGATTCATGTCCATACACTCAGTGATCCCATCAGAGTAAAAAAACAGGCGATCCCCAGCGGCATAATTCAAATGAGTAGAATCATACTCTGCCAATATTGTGATGCCAACGGGAAACCCACCATCACCGATGAATTGAGCTGCGCCTTCTGTAGGCAAATAAATGGGACTCGGATGTCCGGCCTGGCATATATCAATGGTGTGCAAATGCGTGTCTATCACCCCGTAGATCATAGTGAAGTATAGGGTATGAATATCATCCATTTGAAACTGAAGATTCAGAGCTTCGATAACGGCAGATGACGACTTTACAATCCCATTGTAGGGCACTTCCGGCAGACTGTACTCGATAAGCGGGCAGCCCCGATTCATCTCAGGTGTCAGCAATTGGCTAAGCCTAGAAGACAACATCGCAGCGGCAACACCATGCCCAGACACATCGATCGCGTAGAAACCGACGTGTTCCTCGTCCAGGCGGAAAAAATTAAAAATATCTCCCGAAACATGAACAGAAGGACAAAATAGACAATCAATGGCAATACCTTGAAGGCTTGATGAAGCGGTGGGTAAGAGACTACGCTGTATGGTTCCTGCCAATTGCAGATCCCAAGTGATAATTTTTTGAGCCGCTAACAAATTGTCGCTGAGTTCTTGTAACTTAACATTGCGATCCTGAAGGACTTTTTCCAATTGTAACACCCGCTCTCCAGCCCTGATACGGGCTAAAAGCTCGTTCATTTGAATGGGTTTATGGATAAAATCGTCCGCCCCCGACTCCATACCATCGACCAATGACTGCGCATCATCCAAAGACGTGACAAGTATGATATAGGTGTAAAAAGGCTTATTTAATGCTCGAATTCTACGACATAAAGTTGGGCCGTCGCCGCCAGGCATAACCCAGTCGGTTAGGACAAAGTGAATAGAATCACTCAAAAGCAATTCGGTTGCGGCATCAATGTTGTCGACTGAAACAGCCTCGTACCCCCATTTTTTTAAGGAGCGCTCTAACACCATGCGAGAAGCCGCCATATCATCTACAACAAGAATGCGCATAATTTTATAGCTCAGTAAACGTTTTTGCCTCTGGAAGAAGAAGGCGTGACCCCTTCTAAGTTCGTGTAAGGCCTAATAGCCGCTCAATAGCGATATTTAACAATCTATTGAGAGGCATCTTATGTGCTTTATGCTAACTTGTCCAACACCAATTGCCAATTCTGACCAATGAGTCTTCTCAATGCATACACCAGCCTCCACAGGGTAAAAGACCCTTTTACCCTGCTCGTATAATAGTATGTTATTTTTATCTTTTTCTATGTCGTTCTTTCTTTTCTGATGAATGTCGCCCTTTCTTTTCGGATGAATGTCGTTCTTTCTTTTCGGATGAATGGCGTTCTTTCTTTTCTGATGAGTGTGAATGTCGTTTTGTACTTGCCAGTGAGGTCAGATCATCTGCTTCCTTTTCAAAACAATTATAAACGGCTGTTTGTATAGGACAATATTTAATCCAGTCATTTTTATCTGACTGACCTTTAGAGGCACAGCCGTCAACTTTAGTTAATATTGAATTAAAATCTGCCAGTGCTTCTCTGTACTCTTGCTCATGAATATCTTCAATTAATGAATTTATCTCTTGAGTCATGATTTTTTGCTGGTCTTTATTGACGAACACGGATTGCTTTGATCTTTTAACTGATATATGTCGAGGCAACCCAGCCACTAAATTTTGGCATTCCTGGATATTACTGATTGTTTTGGTTTTTAGAGTAATGGCAACAATTTCAGAAACACTGGGTAAACTGTCGACATACCCATCATTAACAGTTAATTGTACCAGATAACTACCCGGAATATCGGGCGCGAATGTAGTTTTGACTGATGTGCTATTAGAAAACTCAACTAAACTACCTTTAGGGATAGAGATAAAACTCCATTCATAAGTTAGCGTATTTCCATTTGCATCGGAACTGCCACTACCATCTAAATAAACAACATTACCCACTAGCCCTGATTGATTAAGCCCAGCATTAGCAACAGGTGCAACATTATTGAAACTAATCGTTACATTACTGGGTGTACTTTGTAGTCCCCATTGATCAGTGACTACTAATTGAATAACATACGAGCCACGTACATCTGCAATAAATGTTGGGCTAACTGAGACTAATGAACTCAATTGAGTTTGGCTACCCACAGGTTGACTTAAAATTGACCATTGATAGGTGATATTATCACCATTTGGATCATAACTTTGAGTTCCATCAAGCTTTACAGTCGAACCAATTGAAGATATTACTTGATTCGCTCCAGCCTCGGCAATGGGTTTAAGATTGGTAGAGCTTATTATTACAGAGGATGGCGCACTGTTTAATAATCCATCATTAGCCACTAACTGTACTACGTAAGTGCCTGCTAAGTCAGCAGTAAAACTTGCACTTAAAGCGGTTGGATTGTTGATTGTTGCAGTACTGCCAGCGGGTACAGCCGAAAATGACCATTTATAAGTTAATGGGTTACCATCGACATCCGAAGCGCTACCATTAAGCCCTACAATTGTACCTTCATGTATAGATTGATCAAGTCCTGCATTAGCAACAGGCGCGGAGTTAATGGTACTGATGGTCGCTGTTGAAGGGGCACTGTCAACGATACCGTCATTCACGATTAATTGAGCAACATAGTTGCCGGGTTTATCAATGGTGAAGGATGGATTGACGGCATGAATATCACTCAACGTAGCATTACTGCCAGCGGGCTTGGTAATCAATGCCCAGGTGTATGTCAATGCATTACCGTCCGCATCAGAACTTGCAGAACCATCCAGGGTAATGATATCGGTAACGTGCCCTGATTGGTCAGAGCCTGCATTAGCAACAGGTGCAGAGTTAATAGTACTGATGGTCACGTCAGCAAACGCAGTTTCTCCATCTGCCGTAGAAACGGTTAATCTGACAACATAGTCACCTGTTTTATCAGCTTGAAAAGTTGGATTAACGGTGTTGGCATTTGCTAGCGTTGGATTACTGCCGGCAGGACTGGAAATAACAGCCCAAGCGTAAGTTAAAAGATCTCCACCAAGGTCATGACTTCCACTGCCATCAAGTTGTATGGCTTGACTGTCTTTAATGGTTAAAGGTTGTCCAGCATCCGCAACCAAATCTGAACCGCCGATCATGATATCATCAACTACCCAGCTACTAACCCCATTGATAGAAACGGTATCAATTTGCTTGTAATTTAAAGCTAATATTTGCGGTGTCGTTGTTGTAACCGAGAATGAATTCGAATATTGAACCACGCCATTTTTTATCCCCTGAATTGTAATGGATTGAGGCCCCCAAACCGAGGTCAATTGTAAAGATGTCAAATCAAACGTAGATGAATTACTAAAGGTCAGTGGGTTTTGGCCGCCAGAATTAGTTAGACTAACATTTCCATCAGTACCATAAAAGTAGCCTGAACCTGGATAGAAATTTTTCCCTACATCGACAGCAATCGTCGAACTCCAATTAAAGCCTTGATAATTATCAGGGAGCCAAGCCCCAGCTGTGGGTGTTAAATCCTCAAAGTTTATTATTTTACTATCAGCAACTGCCTGATTTACAGTTAGCAGCAACAGAGTCAAGAGAAGTTTTTTCATTTTTTATACCCAGTTAATATTATTTTAATATTATTTATTTGAACATCGATTTGTTTGTATTATGAGAAATTACTTTTTAGCAGGGTTATCATTTAGCAATAGCAGTATTGTTAATTAATTTTTTGTCTTCTGGACTCTGAAGTTATGGGTTATAGGGTAGACTTTGCGTGCCTAGTCTCCATTATAATAAATAACTGGATTCAAAGTATAGTTTTTAAGATGTTGCCACCTTACATGATTATGATCTTCATTGAAATGAATGATAAAATGACTTACAGAACGACATTATTTTGAGCATCTTAGACGCTCAAAAGTAGTTGGCCCTTTTTAACATCCGAGTGTTGGGTAATGGGAATAGATCTCTGCATTGCGCTATAATTGATTATAGCGCTTATAAATCGAATGTTGAAACTCTGTGTAAACCTTGACAACAAAACAGTAAGATGGGTATGTTATCCAGACCACTTAATAACGTGTAAGGTTTCCGAATCAACGCAATGACAAATCCATCCTCCCTAGTTCGAACCGTTGGGGTTTTCGACTCCGGCGTCGGCGGCTTGTCTGTACTGAAAGCCATAAGAAGAAAACACCCCACAGTTGATTTTATCTACATCGCAGACTCGGGGAATGCTCCTTATGGAAGCCGATCAGCAGAATTCATTGAAAACCGAGCTTCTCACATTACCGATTCCCTCGTTGACGCGGGCGCTCAGATCATTGTCGTGGCCTGCAACACCGCGACTGCGATAGCCGTTGCAAAGCTGCGTGCAAAACTGACCATCCCAATTGTCGCAATGGAACCCGCTATAAAACCAGCGGTCACTCATACAAAGACCGGCGTTATCGGCGTTCTTGCCACTGAAAGAACAATAGAAAGCCCCACCGTAGCAAGGCTGTGCAGGGAATTCGGTCAAGGCGTGAAGATACTTTTACAACCCTGCCCCGGCCTGGTAGAACTGGTCGAGCGAGGCGAACTCTCATCCGATTATACCCACGAATATCTCAGAAAGCTTATTTCCCCGTTGATAGACCAAAAAGCCGACACCCTCGTACTCGGATGTACCCATTATGTATTTTTGGAACCAGCGATACAGCTCATTGCAGGAGTGAAGGTTTGCATCATTGAGTCATCAGCGGCTGTTGCCCGCCAAACCATGCGGCATTTAGGCAATGAGAAAAATATCGCCCCAGGAGAACACGCAGGTCGAGAGCTGTTTTTGACCACAGGTTCACCGGAAAATGCTCAGGCTATCTTTTCACAGCTCTGGGGTAGTCCGGTTGAGGTTCAGGCACTTGAAGATAAACAATTTCACTCAGGAGTCTAAATTATCCCATAAGTACCTACTTTTATGTTGTTGAATGAATTATTTTAATTATTTTATGGCATCAAATTTAACCTGATCTCGTTTTGAGCGTAATGATTTTCTAACTCATTTCCATGCGAACCTTGATGATCTTGGCGATTTTTCAACATATTATTGTTATGGCTACTAACGGTCGACTTGCTAGTTTGCGCCCTAAAGCGGTGCACTAACACACCTAATTATTGCTTAAAAATGGAGCGTAATCTGTATTGTTAAGGCTATTATGCTATTTAGTAGTAAGGATCTGTAACGGTTGATAGTCTATTGGCATAGCTATTGCTATTATTATTGCAGGCGCTTGAACTCTCCTGTGTGTTGCCTTTAAAAGGCACTTAATTGACGTTAAGTGCCTTCTTTTTATTCAGAAATTTTAAAAGCTATTGGATTGATTTATAGGTTTTTAAATACGACTTCTGCATCAGCGAGAGTTTTATCTAAATTTTCATCTGAATGTGCTGCTGAAACAAAGCCAGCTTCAAAGGCAGACGGCGCTAAGTAGATGCCCGCGTCCAGCATTTCATGAAAGAAGCGTTTGAATAAGACTTGATCACATTGCATGACTTGTGCAAACGTTGAAACTTCAGGTTCTGGGCTAAAAAACAGACCAAACATACCACCCACTTGATTAGTTGTTAGTGCAACGCCTGCTTGTTTGGCAATTTCTTTTAAGCCACGGGTTAGTTTTTCTGTTTTGATGGTTAATGCTTCATAAAAACCGGGTTGAGCGATGAGTTCGAGCGTTTTTAATCCGGCTGCCATTGCTACTGGGTTTCCAGATAAGGTTCCGGCTTGGTATACAGAGCCTAAAGGAGCAAGATGCTGCATAATTTTAAGTTGACCGCCAAAAGCACCAACCGGCATTCCACCACCGATAATTTTACCCAAAGTGGTTAAGTCGGGTTTAATGTTATAAATCCCTTGTGCGCCATTGAGTCCCACTCTAAAACCCGTCATCACTTCATCGAAAATTAATACGCTATCATACTGGTCACAGACTTGGCGCAAGGTTTCTAAAAAGCCGGGTATGGGTGGAATGCAATTCATATTACCAGCAACGGGTTCGACAATAATGCAGGCAATTTGCTCACCTATTTCTTCAAATAAGGTTTTCACTGCTTCAGAGTCGTTATAAGTCAAAGTCAGCGTGTCTGCGGCAACAGAAGCGGGTACGCCCGGTGAACTGGGTACTCCAAATGTTAAAGCGCCTGAACCGGCTTTTACTAGTAAAGAGTCAGAATGACCGTGGTAACAACCTTCAAATTTAACGATTTTATCTCGTCCTGTATAGCCTCTAGCTAAACGAATAGCGCTCATGGTGGCTTCTGTACCGGAGCTAACCATTCTTACTAAATCACAAGAGGGCACTAATTCACAAACCCGTTGCGCCATCTGGGTTTCAATTTCAGTAGGGGCACCGAAACTTAAGCCTTTTTCAGCCGCCGATTTAACCGCTGCAATCACTTCGGGATGAGCATGACCTAAAATCATGGGGCCCCAAGAGCCCACATAATCTATGTAACGTTTACCTGTGCTATCAAATAAATAAGCACCGCTGGCATGATCAATAAATACGGGAGTCCCTCCTACACCACTAAAAGAGCGTACTGGGGAGTTAACACCACCGGGTATAAATTGCTTGGCATCAGAAAATAAAACAGTTGCTTCGGTCATAATATGATTTTTTAAGGTTACAATGAAGTACGAAAAGAATACGATAACTTTATCATGATTGAATGCCTTGAGTGCGTTCGCTACAGTAAAAAAGTTGTATTTTCTTGCTAAATAATTAAATTATGGAATAGCTCATGAAATCAAGAGAAAGACGACAAGGCTTGGTTGTTGTTAATACGGGTGAAGGTAAAGGAAAGTCTTCTAGTGCTTTGGGCATGGTTTTTAGGGCAGCAGGCTGGAATATGAAGGTGTGTGTTATCCAGTATATTAAAGGTCAGTGGCAAACAGGTGAACAAAAAGCGGCTGCACGTTTTGATAATATTGAATGGCACGCACTGGGTGACGGTTTTACCTGGGATACTAAAAATCCAGAACAAGACATTAAAACCACTCAAGAGATTTGGGAGTTGAGTAAAGAAAAGATCTTATCAGAAGAGTTTGATGTTATTTTGTTAGATGAGATTAACTATTGTTGCGGCTATCAGTGGCTTTCTGGACAGGAAGTTGCGGACTTTATTCTTAAAAATAAACCCTCATGGTGTCATCTAATTTTAACAGGACGCAATGCGGCACCGGAGGTAATAGACATCGCTGATACAGTGACTGAGATGTCGTTAATAAAACATGCGTTTCAGAAGGGCATTAAAGCAGAGCAAGGCATTGAATTTTAATTTTATGAATGATGGAAAGATATTGTGACACCTTATCAGTGCTTAATGCCTTTCTTGTAGTATTTGAACACGACTGTTTATTTTATTGAGAACCCTATTTATGGAAACTTACTTACCTATTGTTAACGGCTTACTAAGCGATTGGCTTGCACTGACTTTAAATAATCCTGTTTATGCTTCTGTTTTAGCGGCAGTGGTTTTCTTCGTCACTGCCATTCTATATGGCTTTCGAATTTCTTCTTTAAAAAAGAAGGCTATTGCTAGAGAAAATGCGCATAATGAGGAGGCGACTAGGCTTAATGCTGAACTGACTATATCAGAACAGCAGTTACAGGCAATGCAAGAGGTTCTGACCGCTAATAATGAGCAACTGAAAAAAGATCAGCATACCGCTCAAATAGCAGTAGAAAAAGCTAACAAATATGAGACGCAACTCACCCAGCGAAATACCCAGATTGCAGCTCTTATTCAATCTTTAGCGACCCGTATCGATTTAGGCGAGCGTCCGCTACCGATTATGGGAGATATTAAGGCAGAAGGTTTGTGGCAACAGCATGACAGAGTGGTTAATCTTCTAGTGACAAAACTGCTAACCGAGCAACAGGTCAAGGCTCAATTACAAGAATCTTTTCAAGCTGAAAAGATAAAAAGCGCAGAGAGCGAAGTGTTAGTAAAATCGGTACAGGCCGCGTTAGTCACTCAAGCCAATCAGTTGTCTCTTTTAGAGCAGGCACTTGAAGATCAAAAAGCGATCCTGAAAGTTCAACAGGATAAAGCGCAGCAAGTTTTAGCAGAGACGATTGAAAAAAGTAATGCCGAGTTGGCTCGTATTCCTGAGCTAGAACAGCAGTTGCTGAGTTTAGCTAATACTCAGCAACAATTGAGTGAATTAAAAGAAGTGTTAACAACTAAAGAGGCTTTAATTCTTCAACTAGAGAACGTTAAGATAGTCCCGGCTCCTGACGTCAAATTAACACCTGAAGTTAAAAAGGATGAACCAAAACCGATCTCGATAAAGCCTGAGGTTAAAGTATCAGAAATACCGGTTGCTATTGAGAAAGTTGAACCACCGGTTTTAGTTGAATCTTCTCATGGGCAGACAGATGTACCTGGTTCGATTAAAAAAGAACCCGCAAGTGGCTTGACGGGTAAGTTTAAAGGACTGTTTGGAAAAAAAGCCTCAACATCAATTGATGAAAAAACAGAGCCTGTTGAGACTGTTTCTAATATTCCTGACATTGAGCCTGAACCTTTGTTTATTGAACCCAGAGACGTACGTCCACTAGAAGAGCGCCCTACCGGTGTAGCTGGTAAGTTTAAAGGATTACTGGGGCGTAAAAATACTGTAGCACCGGTTATTGATGCCCCCAAAGAAGTTGAAATAATTCCTGCTGTCGTTAATGCCCAACCCGAACCCATTGTTATTAAGCCACAGGCTGAGACTGTTATTAAAGAAAATAATGTGGGATTAAGTGGCAAGTTTAAAAACCTGTTTGGTAAGAATAACTCAACGGATCACGTTGTTGAACAACCTGAAGTGGTTGAGATAGTGCCTGTTGTGGTTGAATCCGAACCTGAGCCAGAGCCTGTGCAGTTAGCTGTTCCATTGGGGTCTATCGAGGTTATTAAGGAAGATGTCGCTAGAGTAACGTCTAAGCTTAAAGGTTTGTTCGGTAAAGGAAAGTAAATACTCAAGAATTCAGTTAGTAAAAATAGGATGCAGGTGTTCCAATCTGCGGAACTTTCAAATAGTTAATATCACCGACCGTGAGTGCTTGTGGTTAGCGCATCGGTCGGTGACAGATAACATTTAGGTATAGTGTTAGAAGTTATAACAGTGATTGATCAAATAAATGCAATTTTGCCGCAAACCCAATGTAGAAAATGTGGCTTTCAAGGCTGTCGTCCTTATGCTGAGGCCATCGCTTCAGGGCTAGCCGATATTAATCAATGTCCTCCAGGGGGCGATTTAGGCATTAGCGAATTAGCGCGATTATTAAACATTGATCACAAACCACTTAACCCAAAATTTGGCGAGCACAAACCTAAACAGATTGCTTTCATCATTGAAGACGCCTGTATTGGTTGTGTTAAATGTATTGCTGCTTGTCCTGTCGATGCTATTTTAGGTGCTGCAAAATTTATGCATACTGTTATTGCCTCAGAATGTACGGGTTGTGAGCTTTGCATTGCACCTTGTCCAGTGGATTGTATCGTGATGCAGCCTGTATCAATGAGTGCTGATAAATACGCTGCTGCGCAATTGGCAAAGAAACGCTATGAAGCGCGTTGTTTACGTAAAGTGAAAGAATCTGAAGAAAAAGCGGAACGTGCAAAACAAAAGAAGGCCGAGCTGGGTATACTAAAAAAAGGCACATAATCGGTGTATTAATGCCTGCTAATGGCTGAATTAAGCTTTTTTAAACTTCACTACTTTATTCAGCGGGCTTAAGTTAATTTCATCTATGACAATTTGGGCTGGCGAACTTAAGACATAAGCCACTGCTTCGGCAACATCTTCTGGAGCAATACTATTGGTTTCATGATCACCCGGCTCAAAGGTAAGTTGCTCAAAAAAGGGTGTTTTCACCATACCCGGATTAATCAAGCTAACCCGGACATTGCTTTTACCACAATCCTCTCGCAAGGCTTGGGTAAAGCCTCTTAAGGCAAATTTACTGGCACAATACACCGCGCCTTTACGACTGCCCTTTAATGCTGCCTCAGAACCTATATAGATTAAATCACTGTAGGGTTTACGTTTTAAATCAGGTAACAGCGCCTTAGTTAAAAAGACCTGGCTGGTAAAATTAACCGTCATCACTGATTCTATCTGCGCATAAGAAAACTCTTCTATTGATCCGAATTGACCGATGCCTGCACAAAAAACCACGGCATCTAGGTTCGGATAGGTTTTCTGTAACTCACGTATTTTCTCAGGCAATGCATTCAATTGGCTTAAATCCAATGAGACTAGAATAAAGTTGTCAACACACTCATTTACTAAAGTAATGCGCCGAGCAATACCGATAACGGTATGCCCCTGTTGCAATAAGTTTTGTACAACCGCCAGGCCAATGCCCGAACTAGCACCGGTTACTAAGATGGTTCGTTTTATAGTATGCATGGAAAAAATAAAGACTTGGGAATATAGCGTAATAGTTGTTCTGAGCAATCCGTCATAATTTCTTGCTCTAATTCTTTTTTATAAGAAACCATGCCTTGTTGATGATCAAACGGGCTAACAAATAATTTTTCTTCAGGGTAAAGCTTATGCACCTTTTTAAAATAACTTTCGGGCAGTCTAAATACACCTAGACTCACTGAATGCAATTGATCCAGGTTGATTTGTGAGAACACCTGCTCAAACAGCCGCTGATATTGTTGTTGATAACCGGTTTGATAAATAATCGGATCAAAACGTAAGCCAACTTGCCAACCGTGTGCCTGTACTTTACATAAAGCGTCGAGACGACGTTCTAAGGGTGGCGCTTTTGCTTCTACTTTAGTAGCAATCTCTTCAGGATTCAAACTAAAGGCGACGACACAACGATCAAATGCTTCTGTATTTAACAAACTTCTTACCTGAGTACTTTTAGTTCTTAACTCTAGCCAAGCATTGGGTATTTTCTTAAAAACGGGTAAAAAGTGCTCAGCAAATCCTGTCACGGGTTCGAGGGCGAGACTGTCACAATCGTATCCTGAAAAGAAATGTACCGGCTCATTCGGTGTTTCGGCACTTCGTTGTTGAATCTCTGTCTGAAAATCTTCATAATTAACGAATAAAACATAGTTGGCCGATTGATACATGCCCTGTAAAAAACAATAGCGACAATCGTACAAACAATTAAGCATGTGTGAGAAATAATAGTTTTTGCTTGCACCAATGCCATAACCTAAAGGAGCTGGCATGGTAAAGTGCCGGTATTTTTCTGCCAGTATTAACGCAGGCTTTTGCTTTTGTAATCTAAAGTTCTGCGCTTTAGGATTAAAGACTTCTCCATACCGATCACAGGTAATCGTTCTAGCTTGAGGAAAACGCTTTATAATCTCGGTAACACGCGGGTGTTGCAGGATCTTTTCTTCTATATAAATAGTTTCAATCATTAATTGGATTATCGTTTCATACGAAAAAGTATATATTTAGTGACTCATTTTATAGGAAAACGCTTGTGAATTATTGCACTGACCTCATATAGGTTAAAATATGTTTAACCTCACCTAACCTTAATAAAAATGAATACACAAAAAATTGGTTTTATCGGCGGCGGCAATATGGCATCTAGCTTACTCAGTGGTTTAATTGCCAGTGGCCATTCTCCACAACATCTTTGGGTTTCTGATGTTAACCCGGAGGCACTTAAATCATTAGCTGAGACGCTTCATGTTAATACTTCAATAAATAATGCTGACGTGATTAATGCCGTCGATGTTGTGGTATTAGCGGTCAAGCCACAAATACTCAACGAAGTTGCAATCAATGCAGCCCCGTTAATTCAGCAAAAGAAATCGCTGGTTGTCTCTATTGCGGCGGGCATTAGCCAAACCAGTTTGAGCCAATGGCTAGGCGCAGAGACAGCGATTGTTCGCTGTATGCCCAATACGCCAGCCTTAGTGTTAACCGGAGCCACAGCTCTCCATGCGAATACTCAGGTCAATGCAGAACAACATGATCTGGCTGAAAATATCATGCGCTCTGTAGGGATTGCCTTATGGGTTGATAATGAAGGTGACATGGATGCGGTTACTGCAGTTTCTGGAAGTGGCCCCGCTTATTATTTTCTATTAATGGAAGCCATGGAAAAAGCCGCTTTAGAGCTAGGCTTAAGTGAAACAACGGCTCGTTTGTTAGTGCAACAAACGGCCTTGGGTGCGGCTAAAATTGCCCTTGAATCCTCTGAATCTCCAGAACAATTGCGTAAACGGGTTACCTCTCCGGGTGGTACAACACAACGCGCTATTGAAACGTTTGAACAAGGTGGATTTACCGAATTAGTATCAAAAGCTCTACACGCAGCAAAAGACCGTTCAATTGAAATGTCCAAACCTTCGGAGACTCACTAATGGGATCTACTTATGTCACTGACCCGATTATCTTTGTAATCGACACCGTTTTTTCTCTTTATATTCTAGCCGTATTACTACGCTTTTTATTGCAATGGTGTGGTGCTGATTTCTACAACCCTATATCTCAGTTTCTGGTTAAAGTAACGCATCCGCCGTTAAAAATCCTGCGCCGCGTTGTGCCCTCTATAGGAAAAATAGACACCTCTTCGCTGGTTCTTATTCTCGCCTTACAAATGCTGGCTGACTTTTCTATCAGCTTCTTAATGAGTGGCGGTCTGATCAACATTGGTGCTCTGGCACTGACGGCCATTGCTCAATTGATCTCCTTGCTGCTGAATATATTTGTCTTTACGATCTTCGCGAGTGCAATACTGAGCTGGGTGAATCCAGGCAGTTTTTATTCGACGGCTTCAATTTTAACTACCTTATCGAGTCCCTTGCTTAATATCATTCGTAAGGTCATTCCTGATTTAGGAGGCATCGACTTATCTCCATTAGTCGCATTGGTTTTTTTGCAATTAGCAAAAATGCTTATTTTGCCTCCCTTGTATCAATTAGCAAACTTGCTTAGCTAAAGAAATAAGCAAACAATAATCGAAAAGGAGTGGCTTTCGCCACTCCTGTAAAAAGGCATCTGTTTTAAGTCTTCTTAGCTTAGCCCAACTTAACTATAGGCTGCTTTATCCCGTACCGTTCTTAACAGTAATGTGCCTACCCCTTGATTAGTAAACAACTCAAGTAATACGGCGTGCTCTACACGACCATCAATAATATGAACGCTATTAACGCCGCCTTTTAAGGCATCCGTCGCACAGCGTGTTTTGGGAATCATACCGCCCGATATCGTGCCATTTACTATTAAACCGTCAATATCATCAACTGATAAGCCGGTTAGCAAACTACCTTCTTTATCCAGAATACCGGCAGTATTGGTCAGCAAAATCAATTTTTCTGCTTTCAATACTTCTGCAATTTTACCTGCGACTAAATCCGCATTGATATTGTATGAACGACCATCTGCCCCCACACCAATAGGCGCAATAACGGGAATAAAATCACTATGCCCCAACATAGCCACTACCGATGGATCAATGCTGCTGACTTCTCCAACATGTCCTAAATCAATTATTTCTGTAGCATCGTCTTCAACTGAGGGTTTCAAATGAATTTTCTTAGCCCGAATAAAGTCTCCATCTTTACCTGTTAAGCCAACGGCTTTACCGCCATTCCGGTTAATCAGGTTAACGATTTCCTTATTAACTAAACCGCCCAGAACCATTTCAACGACATCCATCGTTTCGCTGTCCGTAATACGCATACCATCAACAAAACCGGTCGTTTTTCCTAGTTTAGTTAACAACTGCCCTATTTGGGGGCCGCCACCATGAACGACAATGGGATTAATCCCCACCAGTTTCATTAACACGATGTCTCTAGCAAAACTATGTTTAAGTGCTTCATCCACCATCGCATTTCCGCCGAACTTAACCACGACGGTTTTACCTTTAAATCGTTGGATATAAGGCAGTGCTTCAATCAGCACATCAGCAATCTGGTGAGGCGTTCTTTCTTGAATCATTTTCTGATTTTCCTTCATTAATAAAAAGGGTTGCTAGAGTAAGCGGTGTCGGGATTTAATGACGACCGGTATGACCAAAACCACCGTCACCTCTATCGGTGTGGGTGGTAAATGTATCGACTAGTTTAAGAGCGACTTGAACCACGGGCATAAAAAGTAATTGAGCCATTCTTTCACCGGGCTGAACGGTATAATCAGACTCACCCTCGTTATGTAAAATAACGCCTATTTCTCCGTGATAATCTGAATCGATAATGCCTAAACCTTGTCCCACCCGAACTTGGCTATTGAGGCACAGGCCACTTCGACTGGCTACGACTGCCACTAAACCAGGGTCTTGAATATTAACGGCTAAGCCTGAGCCAATCAGTTTGTTTTTACCTGCTTTAATGACTACGGGTTCTTCGATACAGGCGATTAAATCCATGCCTGCAGAGCCGGTCGTTTTATAAGCAGGTATACCGTATTTTTCAAGCAAGGGATTAACCACCCTAGTTTCAATTAATCTTTTCATCTACCCAGTGCCCTTAAAAATCGTACATTATAACTCAGCGTTAAACGAGTTAAACCGATCGATGTTTGAGAATAGTAAATAAATCCTGACCAAGGCCAATAACTAGCATTTATCCAGGATTGTAGTAAATTATGAATTATTTTAGTTAACGCACAGACAAAAACTATAATAAGATAGTCGATGTTTTTACTATGAAGAGTCTAGCCGCCATGCGCCGTTTTATCCTACTGAGTTTTCTTGCTCTACCCGCATTTGCTGTTGAAGAGCAACCTCCTAAACTTGAAGCTTTGCCTGAAGCTCCAGACCCTATTTTGCCGGCTCAAAGTGGAGAAACCTTAGAGCCAGACATCACGATTACTCGTAAAAGTACAAAAACAATAGAAGAGTATCGTAGGGGTGGCAGACTTTATATGATAAAAGTAGTACCCATTATTGGCCCGGCCTATTACTTTATTGATAACGATGGTGATGGACACATGGACGTGCGTCGGGATGATTTAGATCATGGCAATAGTAGTGTTAACATGTGGAAAATATTCGAGTGGTAAATGCTCTAAGCAATGTCTACTTAAGGTGTCTTTATTTCAAATGAAAATCATTTGCATCTAAATAGCTATCAGACTACAATGAATAAACTGACTAGCTTAGGGTATGCAAATGATCAATCAGAAACAATCAACAACAAGATATTCCTTAATTACGCTACTGATGGCGGTTAGTGCTTCAGCAGGTGCTTTAGAAAAACCTAAAACCATGGACGATATGTGGAAAATTATTCAGGCTCAGCAAAAGCAAATTGATGACATGAAAGCGGCTATGGCGACCGCATCTACTTCAGCTAAAACGAACATAAACACAACAGCCATCGTTGCTACGACAACGCCTAAAGCTGATGTTACCAACGGTACTCAGCAATCTGCGGAAAATGTTAACCAAAATACAACACCCTCAACGACCAGTGTGAAAAATCTGGAACGTAAGACGAATATCTTAAGTCAAGAAGTTGAGAAATTAAGAACTAACTTAGCGATACCTGAAGAAAAGCAGCTTAAAAGTGCCTATGGTATGGGGCCTGCGGCTTCTAAGGTTTATCAGGTGGGTAAAGGGCTTTCTATTGGAGGCTACGGTGAAGGGTTTTATCAAGATGTGTTAGGTAATAAAGGCCAAATGAACTCTGATGGTACTCTTAAAAATTCAAGTAATGCCGATCTTGAACGAATGGTAGTCTATGTGGGTTATAAATTTAGCGATAAGATGCTCTTTAACAGTGAGTTAGAATTTGAACATGCATCCTCAGGACAAGGTTCTGAGTCGAAAGGAGAAGTGTCCGCCGAATTTGCTTCACTTGATTTCTTTTTTAATCCAATGGTCAATGCAAGAGCGGGGTTGATGTTAATGCCGATGGGTATGACCAACCGAATGCATGAACCCTTATTCTATTTTGGTAATCATCGCCCCGTAGTTGAGCAACTTATTATTCCGACTACGTGGACGGAAATGGGCGCTGGTATCTTTGGCTCTATCACTCCTAATTTGAGTTATACCACTTATGTGGTGAATGGCTTAGATGCTAAATCTTTTACTTCAAATGGTATTTATGAAGGTATAGGCGGAGGTAGTCGGGCAAAGGCGCAAAGTTTTGGTTATATTGGTCAAATGAATTATGACCCTGATGCCTTACCAGGTGTCACGGTCGGCGGCTCTGCGTATGTAGGCAATGCCGGACAAGACCAAGTCTTTAATGGCTTAAAGCCTAATGTGTTAACACAATTATACGAAGGACACGTGCAATGGAAGTATCGTGGCCTAGAATTTAGAACTTTAGGGTCTTGGGGATTAATCAATGATGCCGCTATTTTAAGTGCGGCCTCTGTTGCTAATGGTGGCACAGTGATTGGCTCACAAAACTACGGCTGGTATTCTGAGGTGGGTTATGATGTGTTACCTTTAATTATTAAAGATACACCGCAATATTTAGCTCCGTTCTTCCGCTTTGAAAAACTGAATACGATAGCAAAAGCACCGACCGGTTTCTCAACTGATCCAACTAAAGATTGGCAAATATTCCAATTCGGTTTACAGTACAAACCACATCCACAGGTGGTTTTAAAAGCGGATTACAGAAACTTTACGGCTAAACAAGGCACACAGCCTAGTGATTTCAATCTAGGCTTTGGGTTTATTTTCTAGGTTTTAGTGCCAACTCATTTATTAAACAAGAGTAATGAACATATTTAAACAGCTTATTTTAGGGATGGTATTAATAGCGGCTAGCGCTTCTAGTTCTGCGACCGTTTTTTATAGTAAAACAGAAGCGATGGAAATGGCGTTTGGTGCGGGGGCGATGATTGAGTCTTTATCTTTATTTCCGGATGACGCGCAAACTGCCAAGATTCAGCAGATCGCTAAAGTGAACCTAGAATCCGGTATGTTTACTTTTTATGTGGGCAAGCATCAAGATAAGATCCTCGGTTATGCCGCGATTGAAAGCACTCAGGTTAGAACTAAACCAGAAACCCTGATGATTGTTTTAACCCCAGAGGGTGAGTTGAGCAAAGTGGTCACGCTAGCGTTTCATGAGCCTGCCGAATATCAACCACCGGATACCTGGTTTGAGAAACTGTACAAGCGCCCGTTGGCTGATATGGATTTTAATAAAGGCGTGGATGGTATCAGTGGTGCCACGTTAAGTACTCGGGCTAGTCTTACCAGTGTTCGTAAAGTGATGGCGATTTATCAAGAAATGATAAAAAATAATAAAGGAACAGATTAATGCGGTATTTTGTTACCGGTGAGCAACAACGTAAATCGTTATTGAATGCCTTGGTACTGATGTTTTTAGGTTATATTGTATTACTATGGCTGAGTAATGCGTTGATGTATTTTCATCACATGACCTTAATGCCAAGTTCTGTCACCGCTTATTATTTGGGTTCTGAAGAACAGTTTATTCCACCTAGAAGTTATGAAGGGATGCTTGAAGTATCGCATTTTCATTTATTTTCTATGGGGATGTTAGTGGTGACCTTAACGCATTTAATGTTAATGACCGAGTTCTCGGTTCGATTAAAAATTGGCTTAAGTGTTGCTACATACTTGTCCGCTATCTCTGATGAAGCGGCTGGTTGGTTAGTTCGTTTTGTACATCCTGGCTTTGCGTACTTTAAAATAGCCGCTTTTTTATCACTAGAGATTTCCTTGGCTTTGCTATTGATTGTAGTGATAACGGCATTAATTCGAGCGCGGTCAAAGTTGGCGTATGAAAGAGATTAAGGTATGGAAAAAGCCTTACGATAGGTAAGCAATAGCGGCAAAAAAACATTAAGTGAGGACTTGTGAGACCTCAACCAGGATGTCGGCACAATCACGGATTTTACTGATATCAACACCCTCCATGAGCTGTCGTAACTCCGCAATCTGCGCCCTGATTTTTGCTTCATCCGCTTCGCTAATGTAGCGGAAATATTCATTCAGCGAGAGTTCGATTTCAAAGGCAAGGACTTCGGCGTAGTTACGAACATCCGCCAGTTCTCGCAGCTGATGCACAGTATTCGCATAGTCTTCGGCCTGCTTTATCATCCGGCTAATATCTGCTTCACTCAGGCTTGAGCCGCCTTCGATACGTATTTCCTGTTCGTTACCGGTGATAATATCTTCGGCTTTCACCTGAAGGATACCATTCGCATCAATATCGAAAGTGACATCAATCTCGATCAAACCGCGTCGTACCGGTGGAATATCAACCAGTCTGAAAGTACCTAGGGATTTATTAAAAGCCGCCATTTCTGACTCGCCCTGAAGAACATGAATCTCGACTGATTCCTGGTTATCTTCTGCCGTCGTAAAGGTCTTGATCTTACTGGTTGGAATACTGGTATTGCGCTCAATTATTTTTGTAAACACCCCGCCCTTGGTCTCAATCCCCAGTGACAGCGAAGTAACATCCAGCAGTAACAGGTCTTTCACCTCGCCGTGTAAGATGCCGGCCTGAATTGCGGCACCAATGGCAACGACCTCATCAGGGTTGATATTCTGATGCGGTTCTTTACCAATCAATGCTTTTACTTTATTCTGAATGGCTGGCATACGGGTCATGCCGCCAACCAGTACAATGTGATCAATGGCGCTGGGGTTCATGTCCGCATCAGCAAGTGCCTGCATAACGGGGAATACAGTACGCTCAATCAGGGGGGCGCATAGTGTTTCTAATTGTGTGCGGGAGAGTTCTATGCTGAGGTGTATAGGGTCGTCTTGATGTGTGGTAGCGATAAATGCCAGATTAACGTGCGTTATTTGTAGGGTTGAAAGCTCAATCCTGGCTTTCTCGGCGGCTTCGTAAAGGCGCAACAGCGCAATAGGATCGGTGGCTAAGTCTATTGCTTGTTCATGTTTAAAGGTGTCAATCAGCCAGTCAACGATAGTTTTGTCAAAATTATCGCCGCCCAGATGATTATCACCATGAGTGGCGATGACCTCAAACAGGCCAGCACTTAGCTCAAGGATTGACACATCGAACGTCCCCCCGCCCAGATCAAAAACCAGAATCGTTTGATTATCGGCCTTATCGAGTCCATAGGCGAGTGAAGCGGCAGTGGGTTCGTTGATAACCCGTAACACCTTAAGACCGGCTATTCGACCCGCATCTTTGGTGGCTTTGCGTTGAGCATCATTAAAGTAAGCCGGCACCGTGATGACGGCTTCTGTTACACGTTCACCCAGATAGTTTTCAGCATCCGTCTTCAGTTTATTAAGAATAATGGCGCTGATCTCCTGAGGCGCGTACTGCGCACCGTTTACAGTGACGATAACGTCACCGTTCTGGTTTTTGTCAATAGGATAAGTGGCTAGCGCTATTTCTTCTGATACTTCGTCCCACTGCCTACCCATAAAATGTTTGATGGAACTGATCGTGGTGTGCGGATTGTTAAGTTGTTGCAGTCTAGCCGGTGTACCGATGAGCCTTAAGCCTTCTTCGGCAAAGGCGACCACCGAGGGGGTGGTTCGTTCTCCCTCTGCGTTTGGGATGATAATCGACTCACCATTGATAAGTACGGCCATACAACTATTCGTTGTGCCAAGATCGATGCCGATAATTTTGTTCATGCAGAATACTTCGAGGTCGTTGTGCGAGCCAATAGAGCACCTTTGTCATCAGTGATAAAGGTTTTCTCGACGGCTTCTTGGGTAAAGGAGAACGTTATAGATTTGTCCTGTTCTGAAAAGTCAGGCTGGCTCTGACAATAGGCTTTCACTATGTCGTAGGCAGCGACCACGGCTTTGGTGTTTTCTGCGGCTTGTGGGTTATCAGGATTTTTATCAGGATGAAGAGCGAGGATTAACTGCCGATAGGTCGATTTTATCGTCTCCCAGGATGCCTGCTCTGGCAATTGTAATAGTTGTCTGGATTTATCTACCATGGCAAAATTGCCTTGGTTTAATTCGATATTAACAAAGCTATAAGCTGGCAGAGGGCCTATATAACGAAACCTGAGTCTGTCTTCAAACTCTGTTGCGACTAGGTCAACAGCCTCATCAAATAGGGCTTCATGATCTTTTTCAACCAGATAACTGCGGTTAAAAATCATTGCTTCTGTTTTTAATGGCGCGTCTGAATACTCTTTTGAGCAAGCTACTAGTTGTTTATGAATGGCGGTAACAAAGCTGCTTTTTTTTATCTCGGCAGCTTCAAAAAGAAGTCTACCGGTTTGTACGGGGTCGGCTGCGCTGGCTAACTCAGGGCTATCTTTTATAATACCCTGAAGTATATTGGGTAGATCCCATGTAACCTGGATGATGAGTTCGATTGTTCCCTGAAGCTTATCAAGGTAAGCTCTCAGTTGAACGTAGGCTTGTTCCAGCACTTTTTCAACATCTTGACGGCTCGTTGCGGTAAAGCCGAATTTTAAAGGTAACATGCCACTGCTGCCCGTCTTTTTAAGCAGAAACTCATTAACCTGCTGATATTTTAAAAGATACGCTTGCTGAGTTTCTTCCTGTTCTGTCGATGAAGTACCTAATAAAGCATTGACATCAACACGACTGACAACAGCGGCAATATCTCGATAACACACTATTTCAAGAGGAGCCGAGTTAATGCCACCCGCTTGAAATTCGGCTATATTGGGTATAGTCGACTGATTGTCGATAGTTGCATAAATAAAGTATTTTTCTGTCATATTGTAGAATGGTTACAGGATAATTTTTGTAATAGCTCTTATTATACACGGGTAACAACGAAAGTTAGACCGTTTAGGCGGCTATCGACTTAGTTAAAACGAACGATTGAGCGCCAGGCAGCGTTGTTTTATTGAAGAAATTAACGTTATCTGTGATAGCATTATCGCCACCCGGAGGTTCGGGTAAGAAAACTATAATTTCTAACAAAAGAGGACATGACTATGAAAACTAAAATAATGATAGCGACAAGCCTGTTTGCTTTGGCATTGGTTACAGGTTGCGATAAAACCAGTGAAGAAGCAAAAGCACCAGAAGCTGCTGCACCAGCCGCTACAGTAGCGCCTGCGGCAGCACCTGTTGCTGCACCAGCTCCTACAACGGAGGCAGCCCCTGCTCCCGCACCTACAGAAGCGGCACCCGTTGCGCCAGCTCCAGCCGCTAAATAATAAACATATTACTAACGCCCAATTCTTTAGTTGGGCGTTATAGCCTCAATACAAACCATGATGATAAATAATGGAGAAATAGCTGAGGAGGCTCTTCGAATAAAAAGTCAGTTACCCTACTAAAATGTATGTGTGTACTGAATACTGAAAACGTCTATGTTGCTATTATAACTGCCTTGAAGTTGACCGGTTACCGTAGTACCTACCGCACCTTGATTTATCGGCGCATTGTTAATAAAGATATGCGTATATCCTGCGTCAAAACTACTGCTGGACGTGAGCTTGTAGTTGGCACCCACTGACATCCAAATGCGATTATTATCGGGAATGCGTGCCGTACGATAAGCATCCTTAACCGGTGCTTGATCATAAGCCGAACCGACGCGGAATTTTAGTTTTTCGGTGTAGCGATAACTGGCACCGATAGAATAGCGCATCGTGTCCTGCCAATTTTCTGTCTGATTATTAAGCACTGTGCCTGAAGTCGCCACGACTTTTAATTGTTTAAAGAGACTCCAGTGTGTCCAGGTTGCATCGGCCAGTAAATCCCATTGCTTATTCAGTTGGTGGACAAGACTCGTGGAAACTGAGTCTGGCACAACAAAATCTGCCGTTACAGCACTGTTAGGAAAGTAACCGGTCAACGGCGTAGCAATATTGCTAAAGGTAGCATTGCCTTTCAGCGTGTAGTTAATTCTTGAGCGGTAGGCAACACCGATACGAGTAGACTCGATGGGGCGAAAAATAACCCCCAGATTGTACCCCACGCCCCAGTCATCGCCTTTTATGCTGACGTTACCATCACTATTTTGTGGAGTTAGCCCCATTGCACCACAAGTACGCGGATTAACCTTGCCATAACAGATAGTACCCACATCTAGTGCGTTGGTTAATGTGGTCTCTGCATACTGTATATTGATGCCTGCACCTAATGACAACCAATCATTGGCTTTAAACGACACGCTAGGATTGATGTTGATGGTTTGAAGTTTGGAGTTTAAGGCTTGATAACGCCCAATCCAGCTACTGTCATACTGCGTTTCAAGACCGAAGGGTGAATTGACGCCCAGTCCCAGATGAATCGAGTCCGTAACGGCCTTAGCGTAATAAAAGTTGGGTAAAAACTTCCAGTCGGCAGGATCTCCGCCGTTTCCGCCGCTCAGACCAGTAGGAGTACCGAGCCGACCAATCGTTTTTGAATCATTGTTATTAAACTCGACGTTAGCCTTAATGGCTTGTCCAGCCACTACAAACTGACTGTCAGGTAAATAGCTCATGCCGGCTGGGTTAAAGTAAATGGTACTGGCATCTTCCGCGACAGCGGCCGCTCCGGCAAATGAATTACCCATGCCGCTGGAATTTTGATCGATTAGTGCGTAACCGGAAGCGTTTACCAAGTCGGGTGTTCCAATAGATGCTACCGTTATTAATACAGCAGAGGCTAGTTTTAGTTTAATAGGTCTTCTCCCGGTTAGCGGTCATTATATTATATCCCCAAGTCTTGAACAGCAGCAATTCTCATTATGACGCTGATGACCTAAAATGATCTTCCGATTACCCTATAAAAAATAATTTATGAGCGCTCCCTTTGGAAAAAATGTGTTGACCCTTAGTGAGGTTGTCACTCAGTTACGTACTACTTTTGAAAGCTTCCCCGATGCTCGAACAGGGAAAAATATCAGTTACACTATGACAGATGCTGGATTAAGTGCATTTTCAGTATTTTTCATGCAAAGCCCTTCTTTTTTGGATTTTCAGCGAACCATGCAAGAGACCCAAGGAAAAAACAATGCTCAGAGTCTATTCGGTGTATTTAAAATTCCAACGGATAATCACATCCGCAGTTTGCTTGACTCCGTAAAGCCAGCCTCCGTGTTTTCATCGTTTGATTTTATATTTGAGGGTTTTCAACGTGCGGGTGTCATTGACTCTTTTCGTTCGGCAGACCATCGATTGTTACTCGCATTAGATGGCACGCAATATTATTCATCACAAAAGATACACGGCTCATGCTGTTCATGCAAAACTCACGCTAACGGTAAAATGAGCTACTCGCATACAGTGGTCACGCCGGTATTAGTTAAGCCAGGAAGCGACAAAGTCATTTCATTGGCTCCAGAATTTATTAGTCCTCAGGATGGTCATGAAAAACAAGATTGTGAGATTAATGCTTCACTGCGCTGGCTAGAAAGACAAGGTAGCCGGTTCGCTGCATTGGACACCACAATACTCGGTGATGATCTTTACTGTCACGAGCCATTTTGTCGTGTATTGTTGGACAAGCAGTTTGAATTTATTTTAGTCTGTAAGCCTGATTCGCATAAGACGCTCTATGAATGGGTGGGTGATTTGGAGCGTAATGGTGATGTCAAAACAGTAATAAATAAACGCTGGACGGGTAAGCGGCACGAAACTGACACTTATCGGTATGTCAATGCTGTGCCATTGCGTGACGCAGATGATGCATTGATGGTGAACTGGTGTGAAATCATTACCCAAACAGAAGACGATAAGGTTATTTATCGTAATGCGTTCGCCACTTCTTTAATGATCGACGCAGGGAACGTTGCTGAAGTGGTTACATCAGGTCGTGCAAGATGGAAGATAGAGAATGAAAATAACAATACACTGAAGACCAAGGGCTATCATTTCGAGCATAACTTCGGTCATGGTGAGCATTTTTTGTCTTCTTTGTTGGCAACCTTAATTTTACTCGCCTACTTGTTGCATACACTGTTAGAGCTAATGGACGACACGTTTTGTCTGCTTCGACAGAAATTGCCTTCGCGCAGACGTTTGTTCGATGATATGAAGGCGCTTACAACATACTTCTGCTTTGACAACTGGGAGCACCTCATTAACTTTATGTTAGAAAGCTGGTCTTGTAAACCGGAAAATCCAATTATTCGACCACCTAAAACAGAAACAGGGTAGGTGATGGTCATAATGAGAATTGCTGCTTGAACAGGCTTTTTTAGGAATTAGCGCATAATTATGCGCTATGTTATTATTTATTCAAGAGCGTTTTAAAAAATCTTCTTAAAACCCATACAGACCCTAGTCGATGGTCATTATATCCACAATTTGAAGCCTAGATCATAGCTGATGAATACTCTGGACAAAAAAACTGCAATACAATTCGAACAGCTTCGACAGTTGTATTCAGAAAATATTATACCGTTAGTTAACAGCGCCATTCTTGCACTGATTCTAGCGGTTATGCAGCGGGATGTCATCAGCTCTACAGTCCTTGTTTCATGGTTTTCTTCGATTATCCTGATCATAGTTTCACGGACGATTCTTACTTTATCTTATCAACGTTCTTCATCCCGTAGTAAGAACAGAACCTATCTCTGGCTGCTAAGGTTTCGCTTGGGCATTCTGATATCCGCTGTAGTCTGGGGGGCTGCGGGGTTTCTGTTGTTTCCTGCCAATGAACCACAACATCAGATGTTCCTGCTCTTTACGCTGGCGGGCTTAACGGCTGGGGCAGTAACTTCGTATGCCGCCGATGTCGTTAGCGCCCTGATATTTTCTGTAGTAGTGCTTACGCCCATTATTATTCGCTTGTTTCTGGTTGGCGAAAGCTTGTACCTGGCAATGAGTTTAGCATCCACACTTTACCTCGGTTATTTGGTGATCAATTTTCGGCATAATAATCGCAATATCTCTGACAACATCTTATTACGTCTTGAGGCAATCGACCGGGAAGCAACTGTAAAAACAAGCGAAGAACACTATCGCTTATTGTTGAGTTATTCACCTGTCGGCATATTCCATTACGACACTAATTTCATCATTACCTATAGCAATACTCACTTTGCCGAGATTCTTAACAGCTCTGTTGAGTCTGTCATTGGCTTAAATATAAAGGCCATCAAGCATCAGGCTGTTATGCCCATTTTGAGCAATGCGCTGGAAGGTGAAATAGGTATTTACGAAGGCCATTACATTGCCAGTTTCAGCACTGCCGACGTCTGGATATCCATGACTTGCGCACCCTTTAAGAATAGCAAAGGAGTGATTATTGGCGGTATTGGTATCGTTCAGGATATTTCCGAGCGTAAGATCGCAGAGGAAAAAATCAAAAACCTGGCTTTCTATGATCCCTTGACGGGTCTGCCTAACCGGCGATTTCTACAGGCTCGTCTTAATCAAGCGTTAGCAACAAGCGCAAATACAGAGCGTCGAGGCGCGTTGTTATTTCTTGATCTCGATCATTTCAAACTGCTCAACGATTCCCGAGGTCACGACATTGGTGATTTACTACTGAAACAGGTTGCCGAACGTCTAAGCGCTTGTTTGGGAGAAAATGATTTTGTAGCCCGTTTGGGTGGCGACGAGTTTTTAGTGTTGATTGAAAATCTCAGCGAGCACCCTTTTGAAGCCTGCGCTCAAACTGAACTGGTAGCCCGTAACATTTTGATTAGCCTGAATCAACTCTATTTTCTTGATCAGTATGAATACCGTAACGACAGCAGTATTGGCATTGTGATTTTTAATGGTCATGATCATTCACAGGATGAATTGATAAAACAGGCCGATATTGCCATGTATCAAGCCAAAAAAATAGGCCGCAACAACCTGTGTTTCTTTAATCCATTAATGCAAGAAGCAATCACCGCTCGGATAGAATTCGAACACGACTTAAGAAAAGCGGTTGAAAACTGGCAATTCTACTTGTATTATCAGATCCAGATGAACAGCTCACATCATCCCATTGGCGCAGAAGTTTTGATCCGTTGGTGTCACCCTCAACGCGGCTTTGTACCGCCAGCAGAATTTATTCCACTTGCTGAAGAAACCGGCATGATCGTGCCGATCGGGCTTTGGGTATTGGATTCCGCTTGCGCCCAACTTAAGTTATGGCAGCAAGAACCTCTGACACGAAACATCACTCTTTCTGTCAATGTCAGCACCAAGCAATTTTTTCAGGACGATTTCGTCACTCAAATACAGACTATTATTCTAAATTATGGTATCAAATCCTCGTTGCTCAAACTGGAATTGACTGAAAGTGTTTTGGTTAAGAGTATCGAAGAAACGATTGTGATTATGGATGCCTTAATAGCCATCGGCATTAAATTTTCATTGGATGATTTCGGTACCGGGTATTCATCTTTACAGTATCTTAAACGCTTGCCGTTATATCAACTTAAAATAGATCAGTCATTTATCAGGGATCTTGCTGTCGATAGCGATGATCAAACCATCGTGCGTACCATTATTGCTATGGCAGACAAACTACATTTAAACGTCATCGCGGAAGGGGTAGAAACAGAAGAACAACGGCAGTTTTTACAGGATAATGGCTGCGTAAACTACCAGGGATATTTGTTTGGCAAGCCGCTGGTACTGGACGATTTTGAGGCGTTACTAAAGCAAAGCCTCGCCCCTACCGATGACAGTTTTTCAGTTATCACAACAGCAGATTTCTCGATAGATCGCTAATTTAACGCCCTCAAGCACAGACGGTCTGACAGTTAATAAATCAGGACGAACAGAGGGTTCGGGCAGTGGCTTACGCGCATCAACATAAAAAGACAAGCCCGTCTCTAATGCATCAACCGCGTGTAGCATGGGTAATGTGGTTTGCTACCGTTCAAAAATACTTTTAAGTGCGAGCCTTTACCGGGTTGAAAGGTTGCACCTTGTTGTTCTAGCCATTTTTTCATCTGTTTTGAGTTCATAGCTAAACTATAACAGTTCTGTTGTATTTATCAAAGATGGGAATCATTTATAAAAATATAAATTTACCATTAAACAGCACAGTCATGTAGGTTGGGCAACATCTTTTCGTTGCCCAACCTACAACGGTCAAAATTAAAATATCGAGAGATTTCTTCAATGCCATTCGTGCGCTCTAACGCGAAAATGTCAGGCACGAAAAGCATGTGCCTGACCTACTTAACTAATTAACAATAATACTTAGCGGGTCAGCCCAGGCACCGTCACCATGATTGCCCACCGCTCTAACACGTAGCCAATAAGTTTGGCCGGGCGTTAAATCGCTCAATAAGATATGTGAGGCATTCTTGGATGAAAGTACATGTTGCCAGTTGGCCTCAATACTGGGGTCACCTTGGGTGCTTTGTACTTCATAACTACCTGCACCAATTAAACGAGTCACCTGAACATTTAAGGTGCCTGTTAAAACCCCATGAGTGATCTGAAAGCCACTCGGAGCTGGTAAAGGGTCAACACTACCTGTGTGTACAATGTCGCGACGTAAGTCATAACCGGTAGTCGCAAGAATAGACAGATCGCCTTGAGCAATAACTTCCAGATAGGGAGCCAGTTGTTTTAACAAGACGGTTAACTCTGCACGTAACGTATCGCGTAAGACAATCTTAAGAGTATCCTTTGTCAATGCGGCGTGATAGGCATCCTGATAAGCGGTATAGGCCGCGTTAATGGTTTCTATACTGGGTACTTGGGTTATCCAGGGTAATGGATACAGAGAGAACACTTCTATCCCTTGGGTAACGCATGAAAATCAGAAAATCAGGCAAATACTTGATCCATTGTAAACTAACGATTACACTTTAAGCATGATAATAATAAAACGCCTTCCTGAATTCGACCGCTGGATTAACGATCATAAAGACCGCGTTACTCGTTTACGCTTGGAAACACGATTGCGTAAGGCGACACTGGGCAATTTAGGTGATGTAAAGCCCGTTGGCGAGGGCGTATTTGAAATGCGCGAACATTTCGGCTCAGGCTGGCGCATGTATTTTGTACAACGAGGTGAGGTGATTATCGTCATGCTCGGCGGCGGTGATAAATCCACGCAAACTACCGACATTACCAAGGCGCTAGCACTTGCGTCTAAATTAGAGGATTAAATAATGACTAAGAAAATTAAAATTTCTGATTTACCTGATTTTGACATGGCAGAACAGTTGCGCGACGATGAGGATATCACGGTCTATTTAAATTTGGTTCTGGAAGATGGAGACCCTTCTTTATTAGTAGCTGCTCTTGGCGATATTGCCCGTGCGCGTGGCATGACTGATATATCTCGTGCCTCTGGGATTACCCGTGAGGCGCTTTATAAGGCATTAAGACCCAATGCCCACCCGCGCTTTGATACTATTTCTAAAGTCTGCAAAGCGCTTGGCGTTAAATTACAGGTTGAGGCGATTTAACAGGCTAATGGCCAGCTATTTATTGCAATAATACAAAATAATGCCTTAAAAAGCATCCATTAGTGACAGAGAGAACACCCTTATCTCTTGGGTAACTCATGAAAAACTAGACACAGCACGTCTACACTAAACCGCCCTGAAGAGGCGGAGTTTTACGCTACTCATGGATAATTTAGTTAGACAATAGTAACTGTTTAACTTATAATTTTTATAGGTTAAATGAGGATTTGCCATGAGCAAAAAAATTATAAGCTTTGACCTGTCAATCAGCATGGCTAGTAAAATAATTAAAGATCTTGCGCAAGACTCTTCAAATATATTCTTAATAGATCATGCAAAGAATAGCATGAAAAAACGACACATCACACTTATACAAATCATCCAATGTTTAGTAAATGGATCAATAACAGAGGGACCCTATAGAGATATAGGTTCAGGTAATTGGCGAGTAAGAATGCAACACTTTTCATCTGGTCAATGTATTAGGGTTGTGGCTGAATTAATGACAAATGATAATAATGAAAAAATAATTGTTATCACGACATTTTAACTGGAGATTGTAATGTATCACTATCAATCATGCGGATTAAATACCATTTATTTGGTAAATGGTTATCACGAAATTGAAACGCCCTATGGCAAAGCTGTGTCTATCGACGATGTAGAAGGACTTGATCGCGCTATTGCACATAGTTTAATTACTTACAAAGCAAGAATAACTGGCAGTGAATTTAGATTTTTACGTAAATACTTGGGATTATCTCAGGCTAAACTAGCCTTGCTATTAGGAAATAATGAACAAGCAATTGCACTATGGGAAAAAAAAAGCAATATCCCACAATGGGCAACTAATATGCTTAGGAAATTGGTATCAGAACATCTTGGTGATAATAAAACACTCATGGAGATTATTAATCACTTTAATAATCTGGATAAAATTGAGTATGATGAATTCATGCGCTTCGAAGACCTAAATAATCAATGGAAAATAGCTGCTTAAACAAAAAACACCATTGAAAACTATCACCCGTAAGTATCCTGCTTTGCAGGAACTATTTTAATCGCGAGTAAAATTTGCTCGTGCCTCTGGAATGACCCGTGAGGCGATTTAACAGGCTAATGGCTCGCAATTGAGTACAATAACCTAAAATAATGCCTTAAAAAGCATCCATTAGTGACAGAGAGAACACCCTTACCCCTTGCGCACTGCATGAAATACTGGAAGACAGCACACTCAATACCTAATGGGTAGTGCACCCCATAGGTGAAGAGGGGACACTTAATACTAAGAAGGTGCACACTCAATACTTAAAGTGAGCGCACTCATTACCGTCAATCAACACCTATCTGTTGTTCTAATACCTCATATATAAGTTCAGAGGACAGTATCCATGACGTGTTCCGAAAAGTGCTAAAAAAAACGTATCCCACAACTCTGTTTGACTCGATAGTATTCGATGGGTTCAAGGGAGGTATTATGTGGGGTGGTGCTTAGTATTGTATGCTTGGCAACACGCTATTGTATGTCTGACGACAAGCTGTTGAGTGTGCTGTGATCTATAATAATACGATGAGCACGTTTACAATAATACGATGAGCACGTTTACCTTTAGTCTTAACCTTTGCCTTAATCACTGACCTTTTGATTCGAATCTTACGGCCTTCTCTAATGTAGTAAAGCCAGTTCTATTCATGGAATCAGTGACGATTAAGGGATCATCAGCCTTGATTAAGAATATAGCTTACAATAGCGCTTTCATAAAGCATATCAATATGCGAGGATAACACTTGAACAACACGCAACCATTCATCAAGTCTATACAGATCAATAATGTTCGTCACCTTCAAGATGTTTCCATTCTCATTGATGAGTCGAGGCCTCGACATTTAATTCTCACTGGCCCCAATGGGTGCGGCAAAACATCTTTACTCCGTTTTCTCAAGGATTACCTTGAAGGCATTCCCAATAGGGAATTGCTCAATATAGAAAATTTTAAAAGAGCTATTATTAACACGGAACAACAAAATTTATCCTTAAAAACACAGTTAGATTCAGGGATATCAGAGCAGCAAAAAGACCAAATTAATGGGCAAATTTCAAAGTCGGATAACAATATTCACCTTTGGAATCAACAGATCGCCAAATTCAATAGCCTAAAGCCCTCCGTATCCAATCTGACAGAAATGATAGAGCTTTACCATAGAGGCGAGTTCTTAATTAGCTTTTTTGAGGCTAAACGCTCCTCTGAAATCCAGGCCGTAAATGGGGCACAAAAACTTGATCTACCGAAGATAAATCCTATCTGCATCAATCCTCAATCCGTGGGTTCTAAGTTCCTTCAGTTTTTGGTCAATCAGGAAAATAGAGCCGCATTGCTTCTCCGAAAGGGTGATCAAGCAGGCGTTAATGCAGTACAAACATGGATGAATAAAATCACAGCCAAATTCCGGGAGCTTTTTCAGAGCGATGAACTGACACTCGAATACGATATTGATAACTTCGATTTCACTATTAATATACCTGGCCGCAAACCCTTTCGTTTGGTAGACAATCAATTATCCGACGGCTTCTCTTCGGTACTTCAACTCGTATCCGAATTACTACTACGCATGGAGGCAGTCACTGCGGGTAGCTATGAGGTTCCAGGCATTGTTCTCATCGATGAAATCGAAACCCATCTGCATATTAAGTTGCAAAAGGCTATTTTGCCGTTTTTGACTGATTTCTTCCCCAATATCCAGTTCATCGTAACAACACATTCGCCTTTTGTGCTGACTTCGCTGAATGATGCTGTGGTATTCGACCTTGAATCTAAATCGCGCTGGGAGAATATGGCTCCCATGTCCGCGAGCACCGTGGTGGAAGAATACTTTGATTTGGATCTTTATTCCAACGAGATAACACGCATGATCAATAGATATGATGAGCTTGCCCGATCAACCTCACGCTCTGATGACGAAAATAAAGAATATAGCCAAATCCATACTGAGTTAGAAGCAATCAAATATGAAGATGCTCCCGAACTCGTTGCTCATTATAACTCCATCAAGGCGAAGGAATCACAACAGTGATTTATGTCAAAAAAAGCGAAGGAGTACACTTGAAACCTCTGCTTGAGACTGCCAAAAGTAAGGATAATGAAGCGGTGTATCGAACAGGACCAGTCTACGAGCAAATTAAGACTGATTTCTATGAGAAATGCTATCTCTGTGAGGATAATGAAGTGACTTCTATTCAGATTGAGCACTTCGAACCTCACAAGAATGATATGACCAAAAAATATGATTGGAATAATATCTTTTATTCTTGCGGGCACTGTAACAATATTAAAGGCGCAAGCTTCTGGCCACTTCTAAACTGCACTGATGCCGGCGATCAAGTATGGGAGTCTATTGAAATCCGTTTCGAAGCATATCCTAAGGCTACTGTTAATGTTCAGCTCAGTTCGGCATGTACAAAAATACAGGAAGGCGAAAACACCCTTGAACTCTTGAATAAGATTCTTACCGGGAAAGATGCAACGCCTATGAAGAAAGACGAGGCGGCTAACCTCCGAAAGAAAATGCTACGTGCTTATAATCAACTCTCTAAAGCCATTGGTAAGCAAGACTTAGATGCTATTAAGGACTGCATATCTGACAAAAGTGCTTTTGCAGGAATGCTGCGCTGGCATCTAAAAAACAATTTCCCTAGCTTGTTTGAACAGGCCATGTCCTTACCATTCGACAATTGATCTCGAAACTGCATACTTCGTTTGAGATAATCTACATGATCGATTAACATAATAATAACAATCCCTCAATAAGTATTTGTGGGTAACTGTATGACTTTACCTTATTCATTTTCATCTGGACTTTTACAAGGAAAATAGGCGATAACAATGGCACAATT